>ERZ780144.2343-NODE-2343-length-16620-cov-2.636583_pt1 | contig 16620 bp, 9 predicted proteins | sample MGYA00511380_ERZ780144 | MGnify/ENA primary metagenome ERZ780144 (study PRJEB29588, sample SAMEA1965858) | human gut metagenome | biome: human gut; feature: human-associated habitat; material: faeces | place: Denmark | collected 2008/2010 ... | reverse complement strand
ACCCGGTATGCAGATGAGGCAACAGGAAGAACCCTTGTTGAAGCAGGCAGTTTCCACTATGTAGAGTCAGCCCCGGTAAGCTTTTTTTCAATCCCTTCATTGATCTACCGGGCGATCGTTAAAGCAGCAAGTACAGTAACCTTTATCCTGATCATCGGAGGTTCTTTTGAGATCATTACCTCCACAGGGGTGCTGACTGTTTTATGCAAAAAAATGTCAAAAGCATTTAAGGGAAGAGAATTTTTTGTTATCCCGGCTTTTCTGGTACTGTTTTCCATTTTTGGCGCAACCATGGGAATGTCAACGGAAGTTATGATCTTTGTACCGATCGGAATTGCTCTGGCCACTTCACTGGGACTGGATAAAGTAACAGGTACAGCTATGATCGCTATGGGTGCGGCTTCCGGTTTTACTGCTGGTATCTTAAATCCATTTAATGTTGGTGTTGCCCAGGATATTGCGGAAATCCCCATGTTTTCCGGTATGGGATACAGATTATTTATCCTTGTAGTATTGCTGGTCATTAATACGGTTTATATTACCTGGTATGCAAAACGTGTAAAAGCAGACCCTGCCAAGAGCATTATCTATGGGGAACCAGATGACAATGAATTTGTTTTTGATGATAAAGATGAGGCAATGACTCTGACACACGGTCTTACACTGGGAGTGATCGTGGTAGGTTTTGCCGCCCTGATCTATGGTTTAAGTAAACTGGACTGGTATTTTGAAGAAATGTCAGCGATCTTTATTACCATGGGAGTTGTCTGCGGCATTATTAACCGTTACAGTCCGAATAAGATCGCTTCTACCTTTGGGGCCGGAGCGAAGGGAATTGTAGTAGGCGCCCTGATCGTCGGTATTGCCCGCGGCGTGGAAATGGCACTTTCAGATGCCCTGATCTTAGATACCATCGTTCATGCCATTGCAAGTCTTGTAAATACAATGCCTCAGTCCTTAAAGGCTGTGGGAATGTTTTTAGCACAGTCACTGGTAAACTGCGTCATCACATCCGGTACCGGACAGGCAGCTGTTACCATGCCGTTAATGGTACCTGTAGCAGATCTGATCGGAATTACCAGACAGACAGCTGTTCTTGCATTCCAGTTAGGTGATGGATTTTCCAACTCTGTTCTGCCAACTTCCTCTGCATTAATGGGATATCTGATCGTTTCCAAGATCCCTTATGCAAAGTGGCTGAAATTTATGATGCCTTTGTTTTTGATCTGGACATTTGCAGGCTGCCTGTTTATGCTGGGCGCCATTGGAATTGGTTATTAATAAACAGTTGGGAAATAACGGAACCAGATAACGGTAACAGGAGGGAAAATAAAAATGGAAGAGAAAGAACGGTTAAAAAAACATCTGGAATATTTGTGTTCCTTTGATAAACTGACAGGAGAACCGGAAGCACTTCAGGCAGTTGCCTATATTTCAGACGTATTAAAAAAATACGGAGTCCCCTGCCATACAGAAACATTTCATGCTTATTTAAGTAATCCGGTAAAAAGTGTTTTGACCGTAGATGGAAAAGAAATTCCCAGTCGTCCCAGATCTTTTTCTGAAAGTACAGGAAAATCCCTTCATGTTCCCCTGGTGTATGATCCTGGAACCAGAGAAGCAGTTTCTATGGACAGACAGAAGCAGTTTTTAGAAAATGTTTCCGGAAAGCTGGTGTTGGGATATGGTTATGATGAGCGGTATGCAAAAATACTGGAACAGTATGGAGCTGCCGGATGGATCCAGATCTGGACTTCCGGAGAAGATGTGATCCATGAGGATACAGTCAGTCCTGTCTGGGGAACACCGGATATGGACTCGTCCCTGTTTCAGCTTAAGATGCCGGTGGTGGCGATATCTGGTCCGAAAGGAGAGTATCTGATCCAGAAACTGGAAAATGCCCGGAAAAATGGACAGATCCTCTATGCCGATCTGGACAGCCAGGTAGATACGGGAGTACGCAGCGTGCAGCTTCCCATAGCAGATATTCCAGGCAGAAAAAAGGATTTTGTCCTGCTTTCCTGCCATTATGATACCTGGTACAGAGGTGCTTTTGACAACTGTACTGCCAATGCACTGGCTCTGGAACTTGTCAGATATTTCCAGGATAGGAAGGAACAGCTTGCCTATTCTTTAAAAATTGCCTGGTGGCCGGGGCATTCCAATGGACGGTATATGGGTTCAACCTGGTACTGTGATCACCACTGGGATGAATTATATGAAAACTGTATTGCCCATGTAAATCTGGATCTTCTTGGTTCAAAGGGCGCGGACCATACCCTTGCCATCCGGACCGCCGGTTTGGAAGGAACAAAATGGCTGAAAGAACATGTAATGGAAGCAGATCCACTGGCAGAGATTCAGATCGGACGGATTGGCCGCGGTGCGGATCAGTCTTTCTGGGGAGCAGAGATCCCTTATCATATCAATCCAAGATATGAAGCAAGAAAAGAAAGAAAACAGTCAGATGCACCTGGACCTGGTGTGTACTGGTGGCATACAGCGGAAGATACCTTTGACAAGATCGATTTTGATGGTTTGATGCGGGATGGGGCAGTGGTTCGTTCTCTCTTATGCGGACTTTTAAATGAAGAAATGCTTCCTGCAGATTTTTCTGAATACTTTCATACATGGAATGGGTATCTGGAACCGTTAAAAAATTCTTCTAAGTATGGGGAAGAAATTGAGAAAATACAGAAGCAGTTAAAAACAGTGATCCAGTTATGCGTGGATCTGGAGAAAAAATGGAACACAGAAGAACAGGAGAAAGGTGAACCAATACACTTAGAAGATCACAACCGCCTCTGCAGGATAACAGGCGGAGTAATCAGCCGTCTCATGCATTCTTCCGGATCTGCATATGAACAGGATACCTCCTTTGCATACGGTCCGTTACATTTACTTGGCGCATCAGCAAAAGGAGACTTTCAAAAAGGTCTGAAAGACTGGGAACTGTTTTACCATACCACATTTATACGCCAGAGAAATCGAATGGTAACGGAACTGAGAAAATTACAGAAACAAATAGAACAGGAATTTTAACAGGAGTATATACATGAAAAAAGAAGTCATAAAACAGGCGGTTGACCAGTATTTGCCGGAACTGGTCAAAATAGCAGATGAAATATATGATCTTGCAGAACCGGGAATGGAAGAGGTAAGATCAGCCGGCCTTTTGACTGATTATCTGGAAAAAATGGGATTTCAGGTAGAAAAAGGGATCGCAGGACTTCCAACCGCATTTCGGGCTGTTTATGAGCAGGGACAGGGAGGACCATCTTTTGGCCTTCTGGCAGAATATGATGCCCTGAAAGATATTGGACATGCATGCGGACACCATATGCAGGGGCCATCTGTGATCGGTGCTGCCCTGGCACTACGCGATACCTGCAAAGACCAGCCTTATAAGATCGTTATATATGGTACACCTGCAGAAGAAACCATTGGCGGCAAGATCATTATGCAGGAAAAGGGCTGTTTTAAGGATATAGATATTGCACTGATGATGCATGCAGCGCCTTCAACCTGTGTTGATCTGCGATGCATGGCACTGGAGTGCTTCTATGTGACTTTTCACGGGGTAGAAAGCCATGCAGCTATGAGCCCACATAAGGGAAAGAGTGCTTTCGACGCAGCTCTTCTCTCTTTCCAGGCCATTGAATTTATGCGTGAGCATGTATTAGAAGACTCACGGATGCATTATACAATTCTGGATGCAGGTGGTCCATCCAATATTGTTCCGGGACGGGCAAAAGCAGAGTATACACTGCGTTCTTACAGCACCGATTATCTGGAAAATGTGATCGTTCCCCGGTTTAAAGATATTATCAAAGGTGCATGCCTGATGACGGGAACCACCTGCGATCTTGAGCGCAGCTATCCGTTTAAGGCAAAGATCCCCTGTGTAACATTAAATGACCTGATCATGGAAAATGCCCATTTCTTCCAGGCCCCCCAGATCACAGGCCCAAGAGAAAAAACAGGTTCCACCGATTTTGGAAATGTCATGTATGAAGTACCAGGCTGCTGTATCCGCACTGCCTTCGTACCAGAAGGAACTGCAGCCCATTCCAAAGAATATCTGGAAGCCGGAAAAAACCAAAAAGCCCACGAAGCCCTGCGCTCCGGCTCTGAGATCTTAGCCGGAACCTGTATGGATATTCTGGAACACCCGGAATTTCTTCAGAAAATGAAAGAAGAATTTGAAGAAAGAAAGCGGAAAGAGCAGATGGAGACAGAGTAAGATTTCCTAAAAGAAGTGAAGCGGTATAATAAAAGACAGCCACAGACCAGGTGGCCAGTCTTTAAAAATACTGGTAACAGTCAGCGGACTGGAGATCGATGAACATCAGCAGGTCTTAAACCGTGATTTTGAACCAATTCCCGGTTTATATGCTACAGGTAACTGCAGTGGAAGGCGATTTGGTGTACAGTATACAACATCACTGCCTGGACAAAGCATTGGAATTGCCCAGACTCTTGGAAGGGAGTTAGGACTGTACCTGACGGGGGTATAGCTGGCAGCTTTGTCTATACGGAAAAGAAAGATAATAAACCTAAAAAAGAAAAGGAAACCTGAATAAATCGTGAAAAAGCTATCGACCGCCGGAATATTCATCCGACGGTCGTTTATAGTTGGATTTGATCAAGGAAGACAGAGTGGGTGCAATGGTGTTAAATCTGTCTTGCAGCAATAAATCCTTCATGGATTGCGTCATAGATCTGACGAACGCGTTTGCTGTCTCCAACATTGAATACCTGCATATCTGTATTTTCTTCCAGTTTATCGCTCAGTTCATTCTGGCGGGTAAAACCGGCGGCGATGACTACACTGTCAGCCGGAACCGTTGTTTCATTACCCCATCGATCGGTCAGAATGACATTGTTTTCATGGACAGCGGTCAGGCGTTTGCCAGTCAGGATCTTTATGTCTGTTTCATTGATCGTTGCAAGATATGCCTGACAAGCGGAACTGAAATTCGCAAGAAAAGCATCCGTCATTTCTACGATAGTAACTTTTTTGCCTTCGGCATTTAATTCAAGCGCGGTTTCCGCACCGGTGATGCCGCCTCCGATCACAACTACAGTATTTCCTGTTACTGCTGTGGAGCCATTTAAATAATCACTGGCATAAATGACGGAGTTTTTCTCAATTCCAGGTACATTTAATATTCTGGTTTTTCCGCCGACAGCAATGATAACTGCATCATAACCGCTATGAACGAGAGTCTCATATTCAACTTCTTCTTTTACCAGTGTAATGTTCGGATCATGCATAATATGATCTTCATAATAGTGGATCAACCGTTTGATATTGGCTTTGTTTTCCGGTTTGCTGGCTTCAATCATCGCTCCGCCGATGCATCGCTTTTCATAGATTGTAACCTGATGTCCGCGTTTTGAAGCAGTAAGAGCGGCTTCACAGCCTGCAGGACCGGCTCCAACTACTGCAACCTGTTTCCTGGTTTCTGCTTTTTCAACAGGTTTGCATTCAAAACGGTATAAGGATGGATTTACGGTACAACGGATCGGTGTGTGGCTCAACATTCCCCTGTCGATACATCCGATCAGACAGTTGATACAAGGTTTAATATCGCTGGCTCTGCCTTCTTTTGCTTTTTTTGCCCATGCCGGCTCTGCCAGCTGTGAACGACCTAAAGCGACAAAATCGGCATTTCCTTCAGCGAGCATCTTTTCAGCATCTTCTGGAGAGAAAATATTATGACCGATGAAAACAGGAATGTTTACTGCATCTTTCAGCATTTTTGTGTGTTTGGCGTTAAATGCATTTGGCAGCAGGAATTCTCTGGAAGCTGTTGCATGGGTTCCACCCATGATATTCAGATGAGATACTCCTTCTTTTTCCAATGCCTTTGCTACCTCAATGGTTTCTTCAATACGTATTCCTTCTGGCTCCCAGTCTTCGGTACTTAATTTGACACCTACCGGGAAATTTGGACCGCATTTCTTTTTGATGTTTCTGACGATTTCCAGGAGCAGACGCATGCGGTTGTGCAGAGAGCCACCATACATATCAGTACGTTTATTATCGTGGGGAGACAGGAAATTGGTCGGAATACATCCGGCAGCACCGTGGATTTCGATAATTTCAAAACCAGCTTTTTTACATCGTACTGCGGCGTCACCGAAACGTTCAACCAGATCATGAATTTCTTCTATCGTCAGGGCTCTTGGCATCTTATAGCCCATTTCATACCATGGCTCAAAAGTGATTTCAGATGCACCAATGACATCTGCGCTGCCGACAAAAGCAGCATCTCGGCCCGGATGAGCCAGCTGAATGCCGGGAACGGCCCCATGTTCTTTTACTGTTTCAGCAAGAAGGGTAAGACCTGCGATGAATTCGTCCTTGTCTGCCCGTAAGCCGCAGGATACCATTGGAACCGGGACTGCGTTATCCATAAAGATAAGTCCGGCACCGCCATCTGCCGCCTGGGCATAAGCTTTGATCTGACGGTCGGTTACGGTTCCGTCAGGATTTCCAAGATAAGTTCCCATAGAATTGCGGACAATTCGGTTTTTCAGGACAACACCGCCAACAGTTCCTTTTTGAAATAAATGTGGATAATACTTGTTTTCCATATTTTCTTTTCCTTTCACGTAAATTTTTGATATAATGAATTGTAATAAAATGTGAAAAATTAAACAAGAAACAGTTGTTGAGAAAAAATTGCATATGCAACTTTTAAAGGTAAAATGTTGCAGAGGAGAGATATGAGCGAAGATTTAAGAGTAACAAAGACCAGACAAAATATCCAGATGACATTTATCAGACTGTTGGAACAGTGTCGTTTTCAGGATATTACTATCAAGCAGCTGATCCAGGAATGTCAGATTAATCGCTCTACGTTTTACAGAAATTATGAGGATAAATATGATCTCATTCAAAAGATAGCGGATGAATTGCTTGTCCAGTTCCAAAAGGCAATAAATCCGGGATTTATAGCTTTAAATGGAAAAAAAGAGAATTATATTTCGTATTTTTCGCCAATCCTTCATTTTTTTGAACAGAAGAAAGCGATTTTGAAAATGATGGCGCGGCAGACGCTTCCTGTTAATATTTTTGATGAAATGCATATGATTTACAGCCATGCATTATTTGAGGAACTTTGTGAAAACTATCATATTCATCCCAACAGTGAAAAGAAAGCAGTCTATTTCAGCCAGATCATTGCATCTAATATTCTCACAGCGGTGAAATGGTGGCAATTGGAAAGTTCACAGACATCGGAGAAAGAAATTCTTGAGATGATCGTGTTAACGGTGACGAAAGGTATTTTACCAAGTTTATATGAGCAGTTTTGGTAAGGAAATAAAGAATATGCACCAGGTAAATGTTTGGAAAGTGAAGTGTTTGATGCGGGCTACTTTGAGCAGTTTGTGAAACAAGTTATAGAAATGTAGCTATGTAAATTTATAGGTATGTCGGATATATTCTGGTATACCTATTTTTTTACGTTTTAAACCGATAGTTCAATGACATAGATATATGCTGCATATAGAATAAAAAAGTAGGAGAGTTAGGATTGTATCTGGTGGGGTTATAGCTGGTAGTTTGGTCTGTATGGAATATCAGAGATAAAGACAGGTAATGAAGAGTTTTTAAAACTTTTTATTGCCTGTTTTTTTGATATTACAGATAGTTGCAGGGAACAGTGATTAGGTGTACAATAATGGCGTTTTAAGTTTAACGGATGATGAAAGTGGCAGGAAGATGGAAATATTATTAGCGGGAAACACAGGATATTTAACGGGAGAATGGATCGAACAGACTTTTCTCGGGACGCATGTCCTGATCTGTGGTGATACACAATTTAAATACCATAAGGGAAAAGTTCCCATTTTAAGACTTCAGGAACATCGTGCAGAAGAGATTGATTTAAAACAATATGAGCTGGATCGTATTGTATATTTTTCCGGCTTTTTATCGTTAGGTGCAAAAAACAGTGGGGAAATCGAGGCTCTCAACCACCTTTTGGAGTATTGCAGAGGACGCGCGATCCAGTTCTTATATATTACAAATGAAAACGGGAAAGGAGACAATCTGCTTCTGAGAAATATGGCGGATGATATATGCAGGTATTATCGGGAGAAAGCAGGCGTTTCGTTAAAGGTTGTGAGTGCTCCCTGCCTTTATTCTGCAAGATACAGTAAAGACTGGCTGTACAAGACCTTTCAGTCACTGGAAAAGGGAAAGATGCCTGAATTTCCAAAACAAAATGAGGATATGGCTGATTTTTTGTATCTGGATGACCTGGGAGAACTGATTTTTCGTATTTTTGATAACTGGGATCAGGATGACAGGAGTCTTGAAATCCCGGATGTGTTCCATATTCGTTGGGGAGAACTGGAAACTGCAATCTTAAAATTGTTTCCTGCGCTAAAAGCAGACCGTTCAGAAAAACGGGAAAAAACTGTGAAGACTGTACCGGACAGCAGGAATATGATTGAAAAAGAGAATCTGGAAAAGAATACGATCCGGAAAAAATATGGCTGGTTTCCGAAGATCAGTATTCTGGAAGATTTAAAGGATCAGTATCAGGATTTTCTTGATAGAAGGCAGAAACGTGAAAACTGGTACAGACTTATTTTAAGCAGGATTACAGGTCATGCCGCAGTCATTAAATGGGGAGAAATCCTTCTCTTTTTCGGATTTTCTGAAATCCTCCACAGAGTTCTTGGAAATTCTGTACAGTTTCGTTATATTGATGTACGTCTTTTGTATGTGGTGATCATTGGATCTATTTATGGATTGAATGAAGGGGTAGCGGCAGCTTTTCTGGCAGTCTGTGCTCTGACAGTTTCTTACATCAGAGAAGGCATAAACGGTTTGACACTGTTTTATGAACCATCTAACTGGCTGCCGTATATTTTATATTTCGTGGTTGGGGCTGTATGTGGTTATAGCCAGATGAAAAACAGAAAAGATATTGCGTTTGCAAATGAAGAAAATGCACTGTTAAAGGATAAATTCCTGTTTATCCGTGCATTATATCAGGATACAACGGAAGAAAAGTCAGAACTGAAACGGCAGCTTTTGGGAAGAAAGGACAGTTTTGGAAAGATTTTTAATATCACAAGAAAACTGGACTCTGTACGTCCGCAGGAGATATTTATGCAGGCTGTACGGGTCCTTGAAGAAGTACTTGAAAATCATAGCATACAGATTTATTCTTTTGGTAAAAACCCATATTTTGCCAGACTGGAGGCTGCATCCAAAGAAATCTCCGAGGCCACTCCAAGATCCCTGCGGGTAGAAGATTATAAAGAGGCTGTTGATGCTGTGGAAAATAATGGAATATGGGTAAACCGGGAATTGAAGAGCAGATACCCCATGTATATGGCGGGGATCCGCAAGGAGGAAAGACTGGTACTTCTGATCTGTATCTATCAGGCATCCTATGAGCAGATGAGCCTGTATTATGAAAATCTTGTAAAGATTTTATGCGGACTTGTGGAAGCTGCCCTTTTGCGGGCATTCAGTTATCAGGCGATTTTATACCAGGAACAGCATGTAAACGGTATGATTTTCCTTAAAGAACCATATTTTCTGGAGAAACTGAAGCTTTATCACAGTATGTTTGAAGAACAGATTGCAGAATATACACTTTTAAAACTGGACAGAAAGCAGATGACAGCAGAGGAAGCGTCTGATATTCTGGAAACAAAAATTCGTGAAATTGATACAGCCGGAATGAATGAAGATGGAGAAATTTATCTGATCCTGCATCAGACTTCACCAGAGAATGCAGAAATCGTTATAAAAAGGCTGACAGAGAGTGGATTTTCATGCCAGATCGTTACGTGGATACAGGAGGAGTGGAATAGGAATGAGAATTGATGGATGGATCGGCATCTGTTTGCTTATGATACATATTCTGACCTGCATTTTTGTATATCTGGGGATTAAAAGCCATAAAATCCCGGTGAAAATGTATATATTCCCCCTGGTTGTATTTGTGCCGGTTTCCGGTCTGCTCTGCTGTCTGATCATAAGCAGTCAGATATTCTTACATAAAAACGGAGACTGGGATACAGGTACAGATCGGTTAAAGATCAATGAAGAGACTTACAAAAGTTTTTTAACAGCTCCTGAGGAAGAACAGAAGGAGATCATTCCGCTGGAAGAGGTATTGATCGTGAACGACGCAAAAATACGGCGGAAGCTGATCATGGATATTCTTCATGATAATCCGGAGCGGTATATGGATGTTTTGATGCAGGCCAGATTAAATGAGGATGTGGAAGTAGTTCATTATGCAACGACAGCAATGGCAGAGTTGTCTAAAAACTATGATGAGCGACTTCAGAAACTGGAACAGAAATATGAAAAGGATCCGGATAACTGGGATCGTATTAATGAGTATTGTCTTTTCATGAAGCAGTATCTTGAAAATGGACTTGTGGAAGGAACGCTGGAAATTACGAGAAGAGAACAGTATTCCAGACTGCTGGAAAAGAAAAAATCCCTGGAAGCAGCAGATGGTGGACAACAGACGGAAAAAGAACGGCGTAATCTGAAAAATACCTTCTGGGAACTGGTTAAAAATGAGTTCTTGCTGTCCCATAATAAGTATGCAGCAGAACTTCTGGAAGAAATGGGACAACTTTTTGCAGGGACAGAGGAATATCTGATGTTGAAAGCAGAATTATATGCCCGTCTTGGCATGGGAGAGGCATTTAAGGAACAGATCAGGCAAATTGAAAGCAGCGGCATTTACCTGTCACATGAAAACAGGGAAACTTTGAAATTCTGGAAGGGGCAGAGTGTATGAAAAAAGGCAGAATATCAGGGAAACTTCGATATAAAGGCATGCCGGTGATCCTGGGGGTGTTTCTGCTTATGGCGGCGGCTCTTTTTGCTGAACGGAGTGGAATACGCTACATTCTGCATCAGGACCAGGCTGTTTACCTGGATAAAGAGAAGGTTATCCGGGCAGATGAAGCAGAAGCCAGGTTAAAAAAGACCTGTCTTGTAGTAATGGACAGCCGGGATCTGGCATCCTGCCAGATTTATGAACAGTTTCAGCAGATCTTAAAGGATATGAAGGTCGGATATGAAATGCGGGATATGGCAGAAACCAGAGAACTTGGAGGGCTGGATGCGTATGAAACAGCAGTTATTTTAATGTCAGACCTAAATCCACTGAAAGAAGAAGTTCTGGATCTTGCGCAGTGGGTAAAAGCAGGTGGCAGCGCAATGTTTGCCATGACGCTTCAAAGTGATACATATGTATCATTAATGCAGCAAAAACTGGGAATTATGTCTGCAGGCAATGATTATTTAGAGGTTGATAATTTTCATCCATCCGAAGAATTTATGATCGGAGGGGGAAGAGATTATACGATTACAGATCCATTCAAGTCGGCATGGAATATAACATTAAGTGAAAGGGCAAAGCTGTATGCCTGGAGCAGCGGGAAATATAAAATCCCTCTGGTCTGGGAAAATGATTATGGTTCTGGGAAATTTGTGGTAGTAAATCTGGGAATATATGTAAAGGCAGTCAGAGGTATTTTTTCAGCTGCATACAGTCTTCTGTCAGATTCTACCATCTACCCGGTTATCAATGGATCTGCTTTTTATCTGGATGATTTTCCTTCCCCGGTACCGGGTGGAAACGGAGAGTATATATACCGTGATTATGGTATAAATGTCAGAGATTTTTATGCAAACATCTGGTGGCCGGATATCCTGGCCCTGGCGGAAAAATATGGTGTTAGATATACAGGAGTTGTGATTGAAAACTATGGGGATCAAACAGACGGGGTAATCGAACATCAGATGGAAACATCCAGGTTCCAGTATTTTGGAAATATGCTTCTGCGTCACGGAGGAGAAATAGGATATCATGGGTATAATCATCAGCCACTGGCCCTTGGAAATGTAAAGTATGGTGACATTCTTCCGTATAATACATGGGCTGATACGGAGGCAATGGAAAATGCCATGACAGAACTTTTGCAGTTCTGCCGGGAAATGTATCCGGAGGCTTCCATGAGTGTGTATGTTCCGCCATCCAATGTTCTTTCAGAAGAGGGGCGGCAGCTGTTGGCGGCAAAATGCCCGGAGATTAGAACAATTGCCAGCAACTATTTTACAGGTGAATTCGCATACGAACAGGAATTTGAAGTGGCAGAAGATGGAATTGTGGAGCAGCCAAGGATAATTTCCAGTGCAGTGATCGATGATTATATGCAGCTTTGTGCCTTTTCCGAACTGAATATGCATTTTGTAAATACTCATTTTATGCATTCGGATGATCTTCTGGATGAGGACCGTGGAGCAGCACTTGGATGGGAAACGTTAAAGGAAAATCTGGACAGATATATGGGCTGGCTTTATACGTCTGCTCCTTTGCTCCGAAATCTGACGGGATCGGAACTTTCAGGTGCGATCCAACGCTACAGCGCGGCAGCCGCAGAGAAAGAACGTACAGCAGACGGATTTTGTTTTCATATTGAAAACCGATATGATACAGCGTATTTCTTTGTGCGGTTTTCAAAAGAAAAGCCGCTGGCAGTGACAGGTGGGACAATGGAACAGCTGACAGACAGCCTGTATCTTCTTTGCGCAGACAGCGATGAAGTGCAGGTGAAGACGGACAGGTGATGCAATGAAAATATGTTTGATTTTGGAAGGATGTTATCCTTATGTTCATGGCGGTGTTTCAACATGGATGCATCAGTATATTACAATTATGAAAGAACATGAATTTGTGCTGTGGGTCATTGGCGCAAAAGCAGAACAGAAGGGAAAATTTGTTTATGATCTTCCGGATAATGTGACGGAAATTCACGAAGTATTTCTGGATGATGCATTGAAAATCCGGGAAAACGGTGTACGGTATGTACGTTTTTCGCCGGAAGAGGAATGTGCGCTGGGAGAAGTGATGGACTGCAAAAGCCCTGACTGGGAGATTTTGTTCCGTCTGTACCAGGAGAGAAAGATCAATCCCATGTCCTACCTGAAAAGTGAGGCATTTTTAAGAATTCTGGAAACGATCTGTGAAGAGCGCTATCCGTATATTGCCTTTGCGGATGCATTTCATACGATCCGTTCGATGATGCTCCCGGTGCTCTATCTTCTTGGAACATTTGTACCCCAGGCAGATGCATATCACGCCATTTCTACTGGTTACGGAGGACTTCTGGCATCCCTTGGAAGCTGGAAATATAAAAAACCACTGATGCTGACGGAACATGGCATTTACACAAGGGAACGGGAGGAGGAGATCATCCGTGCATCCTGGGTTGCTCCGGCATTTAAAAAGCAGTGGATCCGTTTTTTCTACATGCTCTCTGATGTGATCTATAAGAGGGCATGCCGGGTGACATGCCTGTTTACAAATGCCTTGAAGATACAGGAAGACATCGGCTGTGCCCCTGAAAAGTGCCGGGTGATTGAGAACGGGGTCAGTTATGAGCGTTTTTGTGAAATCCCATTAAAGGAAGAAGACGGCTGGGTGGATATTGGCGCAGTGGTCCGTCTGGCCCCGATCAAAGACATCAAGACGATGATCTATGCATTTTATGAGCTTTCTTCAAGAATGGAACATGTCCGGCTTCATATCCTGGGAGGTGTGGATGATGAAGAATATGCAAAAGAATGTTATGATCTGGTTAAACAGATGGAGCTTCAAAATATCATTTTTACCGGAAGGGTAGATATTCAAAAATATATGGAAAAGCTGGATTTTACGATCCTGACAAGTATATCGGAAGGCCAGCCGTTGTCTGTACTGGAATCAATGGCAGCAAGACGTCCCTGTGTCTGTACAGATGTTGGCTGTTGCAGGGAACTGTTGGAAGGTAAGCAGGGTGATCCTTTTGGACTTGCAGGATATTGTGTGCCGCCGATGTATCGGGAAGGGCTGGCTGATGCGATGGAAAAAATGTGTCTTTCAAGAAACAGGAGACTGAGGATGGGAGAAAGCGGAAGAAAACGTGTGGAGAAGTATTTCCGGCATGAATATATGATGGAAAAGTATAGAAAGCTGTATAGAGAGGTAGAAGAGATTGGCAGGAATCGGATTTGAGTTAAAAAAACTGTTTCGCAGAAAAGGGATTTTCGCATCTTTCCGTGCATATGGATATGCAGGTGTGATCTGTACAGGCCCGATGCTGTTAGGTGTTCTTCTTCTGCTGGGTGTAATGTTTCTCTGCAATCTATACAATGTATCAGAACATAGCAGGGAGCTGATCATCTGTATGATCACCTATGCTCTCCTCGGTTCCCTTACAGTTACCAGTTTTTTTTCCATGGCAGTTACCAGATTTCTGGCGGACATGCTTTATGAGGATAGAAAAACAATGATCCTTCCTTCTTTTTGGGGATCAACCGGGATTTTGCTGGCAGCTGGCGGTATCTTGTATGGACTCTTTTTGCTGTTTGCAGGGATCGGACCGGTGCTGCAGCTTCTCTGTTTTGGATTGTTTGGTGAACTGGTGGTCTGCTGGATGGCAATGAACTATTTGACAGCGATCAAAGATTATAAAGGGATCATGCTGTCATTTGTTGCAGCCGTTCTTGTGACATTTCTGCTGGGGTTTCTATTTCTCTGCCTGGGATTTCCGGCAGAGGAAGGTATGATGGCAGCTGTATTTTTTGGATACTGTGTAATGCTTATCTGGGATGTTGTGCTTTTGTACCGTTATTTTCCGCAAAGTGAAGAGAAACCATTCGCGTTTTTAGCGTGGGTAGACGAGTTTCTCCCTCTGGCATTTACAGGCCTGTTTGTAAATCTGGGGCTTTTTTCTCATCTTGTCATTATGTGGATGGGGCCATTACAGGTACACGTTCAGGGATTGTTTTATGGTGCGCCTTACCATGATGTGTCAGCCCTGATGGCATTTTTAAGTATTCTGATCACCACTATAAATTTTGTGGTATCCATGGAAGTAAATTTTTACCCCAAATACAGGAATTATTACAGTCTGTTCAATGATGAAGGATCCATCCGTGATTTGAAACAGGCAGAGCATGAGATGCTGGAGGTTCTTGATAATGAACTGAGATTTACGGCACTGAAGCAGATATTTGCAACAGCTGTTGCTATTTCCATAGGAGGAATCGTCCTGAGTTATCTTCCTCTTGGATTTAATGATCTTATGGAAGGATATTTCAGGACACTCTGCGTTGGGTATGGGATCTATGCAGTTGCGAATACCATGCTTTTGATCCTGTTATATTTTACAGATTATCAGGGTGGACTTGTGGCATCGGCTCTGTTTGCTTTGGTTTCCTCAGCTGCAACGGTGATATCCCTGTTCTTTTCCAAAGTGTATTTTGGCTTTGGATTTATTCTGGGATGTGCAGTTTTTTTCCTGGCAGTTTATATCAGATTAGAACAATTCACCAGGAGGCTTCCATATTATATTCTCAGCAGACAGCCTTTAGTGGAGGAGGATAAACTGGGGGTGTTTACAAAACTTGGATATTTTCTTGATGGTGAGAGAAAGAAGGAAAAACTTCATGAAAAAACGAATTAGTTTACTATTAAGCGTTTGGCTTGCGGTTTCATCTGCTCTTTGTGGATGCAATATGGTTTTGCAGAAAAATGAAAAAATTCAGGAAAGCAGTACGGATTTAGCGACCGCATCAGAAGAAACGGAGATACAAGGTGTAAAAAAAGCAGAGGAACAGGATATTAGCCAGGTACATCTGCGGGATAAGGACCTTTTATATTCAAAGGAAGATGAAACAAATGTGACTACTATGTATCTGACAGTCAGTCGTGGAAATGATGCAGAAAATACAAATCACAGTTGGGAAGAAATTAATTCATATTCTGTATTTGATTATGAAGAAATGGGAGTGCCAAGGTATCAGGTGGCAGCTCTTTTACAGGTGGGAGACGAAAACGGCCCTGTTGCAGGAGAGGTTGGATACGGTGAGACAGTACCGAATGCAACTGTGCAGATCAGGGGACAAAGTTCCAGTAAAAATCCCCAGAAAAATTATAAGATCAAGTTGAAAGAGAATAAGGGATCATGGGAAGGCCAGCAGACGATCGCGCTAAACAAGCATATGTCAGAGGGACTACGCTTCAGAAACAAATTATGTTATGATCTTCTTAAGGGTATCCCACAGATAATGAGCCTCAGAACCCGCTTTGTCCATCTTTATGTAAAAGATACAACTTCCGGGAAAGATGCATTTGAAGATTATGGTTTGTATACACAGGTAGAACAGTTAAATAAAACAGCTTTGGAGGCACATGGACTTCAGAAAAACGGGCAGCTCTATAAAGTAAATTATTTTGAGTTTTATCGCTATGAAGATACGATCATGACAGAAGATACACCAGGTTTTGATCTGTCAAAATTTGAAGAAAGGCTGGAGATCAAAGGGGATCACGATCACACGAAATTAATCCAGATGCTGGATGATCTGAATAATTATTCAATACCTGTTAGCGATGTGTTAAAGCAGCATTTCGATGAGGAAAATCTGCTGTACTGGATGGCATTTCAGATTTTAGTTGGAAACAGTGATACGCAGAGCCGGAATTGTTATTTGTACAGTCCGACAAATTCGCCAATATGGTATATTTTGCCATGGGATAATGATGGAAGCTTTTTTAATACAGAATGGGC
>ERZ780144.2341-NODE-2341-length-16625-cov-26.018286_pt1 | contig 16625 bp, 12 predicted proteins | sample MGYA00511380_ERZ780144 | MGnify/ENA primary metagenome ERZ780144 (study PRJEB29588, sample SAMEA1965858) | human gut metagenome | biome: human gut; feature: human-associated habitat; material: faeces | place: Denmark | collected 2008/2010 ... | reverse complement strand
AGGTCCATCGGGAAGGCGTCCTGACCGGGCAGCTCCTCCAGACGGTTCGACATCTCGCGCAGCGCCTGTGCCCAGCGCGACGTCGAGTCGGCCATGACGAGCACCTTCAGGCCCATCGAACGGTAGTACTCGCCGATGGTCATGCCCGTGTAGACCGACGCCTCACGCGCCGCAACGGGCATGTTCGACGTGTTGCAGATGATGATCGTGCGCTCCATGAGCGTGTGACCCGTGTTGGGATCGATCAGCTCGGGGAACTCCTTGAAGATCTCGACCACCTCGTTGGCACGTTCGCCGCAGGCCACCATGATGATGACGTCGGCATCGGCCTGCTTCGAGATGGCGTGCTGAAGCACCGTCTTGCCGGCACCGAACGGCCCCGGGATGAAGCCCGTACCGCCCTCGGCCATCGGGTTGAAGGTGTCGATGGCGCGCACGCCCGTCTCCATGACGCGCGAGGGGCGCGGCTTCTCCGTGTAGCAGCGGATGGCCTGCTTGACAGGCCACTTCTGCACCATCGTGATCTCGTGGTCGACGCCGTCGGCATCGGTCACCACGGCCATCGTGTCGGTCACCTTGTACTTGCCGGCCGGAGCCACGCTCTTGACCGTATACGACCCCGTCATCGTGAAGGGGACCATGATCTTGTGGGCGATCCACTTCTCCTGCACCTCGCCCAGCCACGACGCCGCCGAGACGCGGTCGCCGGCCTTGGCCAGCGGCTTGAACTCCCACTCGGCCGCAAAGTCGATCGGCTCGGTCACCGAACCGCGCGCAATGAAGAGACCCTCCATCTTCTCGAGGTCGTTCTGCAGACCGTCGTAGTTGCGCGACAGCAGACCCGGCGCCAGCGTCACCTCGAGCATGTGACCCTCGAACTCGACCCGGTCACCGATCTTCAGACCGCGGGTGCTGTCAAAAACCTGGACATAGGCGTCGTCGCCCATGACCTTGATGACCTCGGCCATCATTCTGGTATTCCCCGCGTACACGTAGCAGATCTCGTTCTGGCCCACGGCGCCGTCGGCCTTGACGATGACGATGTTGGAGATGATACCGTTTACTCGTCCTGTTGTTTTCATCGTATGTGTTTGTTGTATTATTCCTGTTCAATGAACTTGCGACCGTCGAGCCCGGCGACGAGCCGGTCGAACATCTCCCGGCCGCGCGCGGCGTCGAGCCGCATCCAGCGGGCCACGATGTTGATCCGCACCAGGTAGGAGAGGATCGCGGCGATGTCGAAATAGTCGAACGTCGCCAGCTCCAGGGACTCGTTCCAGCGGATCAGGTCGATCTTGTGCTCCTTCTCCACGAGGTTGGCCTCGTCGTTCACCGCGGCGATCACGGCGTCGATGTAGGGCAGCTCGCCCCGCAGTCCGAAGTCGGCGGCCGAGCTGCGCTGCAGCTGATCGACGACATCGCCTCCGCCGACGGTCACCTCCTCGACCGGACGCCCGGCGGCACGCGCCGTGACGGCGGCCGCGACGTTGCGCAGCGTGCGGTCGAAGGCCGACCACGCACGCAGGAAGCGGCAGCCCTGCTTCTCACAGACGGCGTAGTAGGCGCCGAAGAGCGCCTTCTCGAAACGCTGCGCCGTGTCGATCTCGGCGGCCTCCTCGCCTTCGGGATCGGCATAGGCGCGCAGCACCTGCTGCACGGCGTCGGGCAGCCGGCGGGGCGAGCGCAGCTCCTCGGCCAGCTCTTCGGGCGTGAGGTTACCCAACCCTTCGCTGACCGTGCGTCCGGCGTGCAGCGCCGCAAGGTGCTCGCAGTCGTAGTAGGTGTAGAGCAGCCGCACCTGACGGGCATCGGCCCGGCTCACCCCCTCGAGTATCTCGGAGACGATGGCCCGGGCGTCGAACCCCTTGGCGTCGGCTTCGAGCGTATACTCCCGAAGTCCGGCCACCAGGCAGTAATAGTTGCTACCGAACATGCCCGCTACGCCTTAAAGAGCATTTCGGAGACCTTCTCGCGGAGGTATTCGCCCAGCAGCGCCTCGACGTCGGCATCCGAGAACGAGATGTAGTAACCGCCGTCCTTGGCGCCCACGCGGAATCCGCTCTTCACATCCTTCGAGTAACCCACCTCGACGCCTGCGGCGAGCAGTTCGGCGGCGCACTTCGTGAAGGCGGCGTCGAGCTTCGCACGCTCGGCCTCGGGCAGCAGGGCCTTGAGCTCGACCTTGCCCGAATCGGCACCGTTCCAGTTGCGGGCCACGGCCACGAGCATCTCCTTGATGAAGGCGGGGTCCACGACGGCCTCCTGCACGCCCTTCGCCGTCGCCTTGGCGACGATCAGCGAGGCGATCTCGGTCTTGATTTTGGCCACGGCCTGCTTGCCGGCCAGCGTGATCTCGGTCATGGTGTTCTTTTCGACATCCTCGGCCTTCACCTGTGCCTTGCGGACGATCTCGTCGGCCTGGGCACGCGCCTCGGCAAGGATCTTCCCGGCTTCGGTACGGGCCTCGGCCACCAGCCGGTCGGCCTCGGCGCGCCCTTTTTCGAGCCCCTCGTCGTAGAGTTTCTGGGTCAACTGTTGAAGTTTGTTTTCCATAGCGTTATGATGGTTTTAATTATCGTTTTCAATTTGCGCACACAAATATATAAAAGATTCTTCAAGAATCGGGGACTGAACTAACAAATTATTCCGCTTTTGACAAAACAAAACACACGCAGCGAAACTCCGGACACGAAACGGACGGCCCTTGAGCCGTCCGTTTCCCCCAAAAAACCGTGTCTAACCCCCGGAGTAAACCCCGGGACGTTGTCGATGTGACCACATATCACATGCTACACGCGCAAATGTAATAAAAAAAATTACTCCCCTTTTCGTTTTTTCAGTAAACATTTTTACTATTTCGGCATTTCAGACTACGCAATCGGCAAAAAAGGACAATCGCAGATCATCCATGAGAATGGAAACCTCATCCGGTCCTCGTGCCCAAATACGGCAGGGCGTCTCCGGAGGCCGGAGAAAGCCTCAGCAAGTAAATCATTTTACTTTCGATGCCAGGTTGAATAATTTTATTAAATTTGTAGCAGGTAACAAACTAAACATTTTAATCAAACCAAAATCCGACATGAAGATGCTGAAACTTCTCGTCCCGACGCTCCTGCTGCTCTGCACGGCAGGCTGCCGCCGCGACGACGATGCGGCCGTCCGGGCACTGGCCCGCCGCATCATCCCGGAGCAGGAGGCCCGCTTCCGCTTTGAACACCTCGCCGACACGGGCGACTCGACCGACCGCTTCGAGCTCGAATCGCGCGGCGGACGGATCATCATCCGCGGCAACAACTCCAACTCGATTGCCGTGGGGCTGAACCACTACCTGAAGAACTACTGCCTGACGACCGTTTCATGGTCGGACTGCAATCCGGTCGAGATGCCGGCCGTGCTGCCCAAGATCGAGGGCACGGTGCGCGGCACGGCCCGCGTAAAGGATCGTTTCTTCCTGAACTACTGCACCTTCGGGTACTCGATGCCGTGGTGGGGCTGGAAGGAGTGGGAGCGCTTCATCGACTGGATGGCGCTTCAGGGCGTCACCATGCCGCTGGCCATCACCGGACAGGAGGCCGTCTGGCAGCACGTCTGGACCCGTCTCGGACTGACCGACGAGGAGGTGCGCGCCTACTTCACCGGCCCGGCCCACCTGCCCTGGCACCGCATGTCGAACATCGACCGCTGGCAGGGTCCCCTGCCGCAGGAGTGGATCGACGGACAGGCCGAGCTGCAGCAGCGCATCGTGGCCCGCGAACGCGAACTGGACATGACGCCTGTGCTGCCGGCCTTCGCCGGACACGTCCCGCAGGAGCTCCAAAGGCTCTATCCCGAGGCGCACATCACGCGCGTGAGCTACTGGGGCGGCTTCGCCGACGAGTACCGGTGCAGCTTCCTCGATCCGATGGACCCGCTCTTCGACAAGATTCAGCGCGCCTTCCTCGAGGAGCAGACGCGCCTCTTCGGCACGGATCACATCTACGGCGCCGACCCCTTCAACGAGATCGACGCCCCGACGTGGGACCCCGAGACGCTCGGCGGCATGTCGCGCCACATCTACGAGTCGATGGCGGCCGTCGACCCCGAGGCCGTCTGGCTGCAGATGGGCTGGCTCTTCTACGCCGACCCGACGCACTGGACCCAGGAGAACATCCGCGCCTTCCTGCGCTCCGTGCCGCAGGACCGGCTGCTGATGCTCGACTACTTCTGCGAATTTACCGAGATTTGGAAACAGACCGAGCGCTTCTACGGGCAGCCCTACCTGTGGTGTTACCTGGGCAACTTCGGCAGCAACACGATGCTGGCGGGCAACTTCCGCACGGTCGCCGAACGCATGGAGGAGGCCTTTTCAGAGGGCGGCGACAACCTGCGCGGCGTCGGCTCGACACTCGAAGGGTTCGGCGTCAACCAGCCCATGTACGAGTTCGTGCTTGACAAGGCGTGGGAGACGGGCCTGAGTGACAACGAGTGGATCGACCGTCTGGCCGACCGCCGCACGGGGCACCGCGACGCCACGGCCCGCGCATTGTGGCGCACGCTCTGCGACAGCGTCTACACACTGCCGTCGCAGACCGGACACTCGACGCTGACCAACGCCCATCCCTCACTCGAAGGGAACTGGCACTGGACGACCAAACCGACCGTCGGCTACCGTTTCAGCACGCTGTGGCATCTCTGGGAGCAGCTGCTCACGGTGGAGAGCGACCGCGACACCTACCGCTTCGACGTAGTCAACATCGGCCGGCAGGTGCTGGGCGACAGCTTCCTGACCCTGCGTGACCGCTTCACCGAGGCCTACAAACGGCACGACCTGCCGGCGATGGAGCACGAGGCGGCGCTCATGCGCGAGGTGCTGGCCGACCTGGACCGCCTGACAGCCTGCCACGCAGAGTTCTCGCTCGGCCGCTGGCTCGATGCGGCCCGCAGCTTCGGCAGCGACGAGGCCTCGAAGAGGTACTACGAGACCAACGCCCGGACGCTCATCTCAGTCTGGGGCGACAGCTACCACCTGACCGACTACGCCAACCGCACGTGGGCCGGCATGGTCTCGACCTACTTCGCCCCGCGCTGGGAGCTCTTCATCGAGCGCGTGACCGAAGCCGCCCGCGCCGGACGTCCCTTCGACCAGAAGGCCTTCGACCGCGAAATCCGCGACTTCGAGTGCCGCTGGGCCGACGCCTCCTCTCCGCTGGCGCTGCCCGCGGAGGGCGACGCCCTGGCAACGGCGCGCGAGCTGGCCGTCAAGTACAAACCGCTCTTCGACACCCTGCCGTAGCCTGCAAGCTCCATACCTATATATAAATAGGTCGCCGCTATCACACGAAACGCCCCGGAATCCGACGGACTCCGGGGCGTTTCATACTTGCTGCGTGTTCAAGGTGGCGCGGTCGGCGCAGTGCATTCAGGCAGCGCGGTCAGGGTGGCGCGGTCGGCGCAGCGCATTCAGAGCAGCCCGAGCGACTTGCTGCGCGCCAGCAGGCAGGCCCCCATGACCCCGGCCCGCTCGCCGAGCGTCGAGAGCTTGATCTGCGTATCCTTGTTGACGAGCATGAGCGAATACTTGTTCACGGCGTTGCGCACCGGGAGCATCAGGTACTCCTTCGCCACGGAGAGCGTACCGCCGATGACGATCATTTCGGGGTTGAACATGTTGATGAGCCCCGCGATGGCCTTGCCCAGCGTATGGCCCACCGAATCGAGCACCTCGATGGCCAGCACATCCTCCTTGAGCAGGGCGTCGAGGATGTCGTTGAGCGTGATCTCCACCCCCTTCTTGAACTTCTCCGAGAGCATCGACACGCGCCCCTGCCGGAGCTTCTCGAGGAAGATGCGGTGCAGGGCCGAGCCCGAAGCGCCCGTCTCGAGGCACCCGCGCTTGCCGCAGCGGCAGATGATCTCGTTGTCGAGCAGCGGGAAGTGTCCGAACTCCCCCGAAAAGCCCGACTTGCCGTAGAAGATCTTGCCGTCGATAATCATGCCCAGACCCAGGCCCCAGCTGGCATTGATGTAGAGCATCGTCTGCTCGTTGTGCGCATCGCCGTACATGTATTCGCCGTAGGTCGCCGCGCGCGTGTCGTTCTCGATGTAGACCGTCGTGCCGAGCCGCTCCTCAAGCAGCATCGTGAGCGGCTGCTCCTCGACGAAAAAGTAGCTGTAGCTGTATCCCGTCTGCGAATTCACCCGGCCCGAGATGTTCACCCCGATGGCCAGCACCTTGTCGCGCGTGATCTTGTGCGAGCGGACGAAGTTCAGGATCACCTCGCAGAGCTTGTCCAGCGAGTGGGGGTCGTTGTCCATCTGGAACGCCACGGTCGTCTCGTCGATGAGCTGTCCCTTGAAGTTGATCGCCGCCATCACCACCGAGTCCTTGCGGATGTCCACGCCGATGAAGTAGCCCGCATAGGGGTTCAGCCCGTAGATGTTGGGGCGCCGGCCGCCGGCCGTCCCCTGCTCGCCGAAATTGTGGACGAACCCCTCGTCGATCAGTTCGCCGATCAGTTTGGTCACCGTCGGCACGCTCAGATTCACGGCCTTGCTCAGGTCCGTGATGCTCGAATCGCCGCACAGAATATACTGACAGATGATCTGCTGCTTCAGAATCGCATTCTTGTTGCCCTCCGTGGCCAGTTTGAGAAACGAATTGGTCATGATCGAATTTTTTGCTGCACATACATAGATATGTAAAGATAAAAATAAATTGCGAATCGCGCAAACGGAACAAATAAAATACGACAATATCCGGGTGATAATGAAAATTCTTTTTTTCAACGCATCGGCCGCCGCGAATGTTTACGAAGCCCCCGGCAAAAAAGAGGGACAACAAAAAAGGCCATCGGCTGTGCCAAAATCAACATTTTTGTTAAAAAGAACGATCTAAATAAATTTTATTATTATATATATTTGCGATAATAATTTTTATTACTACATTTGTCTGTCGGATGGGCCGTACTTTACACAAGCACCCCGCCGATACAAATAAATATACCATTGAAGACCATGCAGATCAAGGGTACTTTCCTGGACGAGATCAGCCACGACATTCCCCACCAGAACTGGGGTGAAAAGGAGTGGGACGCCGACTTCGGCTACATGCACCGCGCCGGCATCAAGCACGTCATCCTTATCCGGTGCGCTACCGGCCCGACATCGTCGTCATCAAGCCCGGGTCCAACGACTTCAGCACGGCCATCCTGCCGGGCGTCACCAACTGGGACAGCGACATGGGCGCCAACTACCACCCCAACCACCACGGGCACCGCAAGCTGGCCATGTCGGTGATTCCCTATATCGCGACGATCACCGGATGGGAATTACCCGACACGAGTGTCGAATAATCTCGGGGATTTTGCGTATCTTTGCGCGAATCATAACCACGCAACCTACTTACAGAACCCGAAATGAACCACACGAAAACCGAACCGTCCGTGCGCCGCTCGCCGCTCACGTGGGTCCCGACCGTCTATTTCGCCATGGGACTGCCGTTCATCATCGTCAACATGGTCTCGACGCTGATGTTCCGCGGTCTGGGCATCGACGACGCGCGCATCGCCCTGTGGACCTCGCTCATCATCCTCCCGTGGTCGCTCAAGCCCATCTGGAGCCCCCTGATGGAGATGTTCCGCACCAAGAAGTTCTGGGTCGTCACGACGCAGCTCGTCTCCGGCCTGGCGCTGGCCATGGTGGCGCTCTCGCTCTCGCTGCCCAACTTCTTCCCCTACGCCATCGCGCTGATGGCCGTCGTCGCCTTCAGCGGCTCGACGCACGACATCGCCACCGACGGCGTCTACATCACCGAGCTGTCGAAGACCCAGCAGGCCCAGTTCATCGGCTGGCAGGGCGCCTTCTACAACATCGCCAAGGTCTTCGCCATGGGCGGTCTGGTCTACGTGGCCGGCGCGCTGAAGGAGCGCGTGGGCGTCGTCGAGGCCTGGATGATCGTCATGGCGCTGTGCGGCGCGCTGCTCTTCCTGCTGGGGCTCTACCACATGCGCATGCTCCCCTCGGGCGGCGCCGCCACGGCCCACGCCGGAAGCGTCGGCGAGGCCATGCGCGAGACGGCCGAGGTCTTCCGCAGCTTCTTCGTCAAGAAGTACATCTGGATCTACATCGCCTTCATCGTCCTCTACCGCTTCGCCGAGGGCCTCGTCATCAAGATCGTGCCGCTGTTCCTCAACGCCCCGGTCGCCGACCAGGGCCTGGGCCTCACCGAGCAGCAGATCGGTCTCTACTACGGCACGTTCGGCGTCATCGCCTTCGTTGTGGGGTCGATCCTCGGCGGCTACTTCATCGCCTGGATCAAGCTGCGCCGCGCGCTGCTGCCGCTGATCTTCATCTTCAACATCCCGTTCGTCGTCTACGCCCTGCTGGCGTGGTTCCAGCCCGTCTCGAGCGTGCTGATCTGCGGCGGTATCGTCTTTGAATACTTCAGCTACGGATTCGGATTCGTCGGCCTGACGCTCTTCATCATGCAGCAGGTGGCACCCGGACGCCACAAGATGGCCCACTACGCCTTCGGCTCGTCGCTGGCCAACCTCGGCGTGATGCTCCCGGGCATGGTGAGCGGCTGGCTGTGCGAGCGCGTCGGCGGCTACCACTACTTCTTCCTCTGGTCGCTGCTGGCCACGCTGCCGATCTTCCTGATCGCCTGGCGCATCCCCTTCTCCTATCCCGACACCGAGGAGGAGCATGCGGACGAGGAGGCCGTGGACAAGGAGCTTCTCAACGATTAAATCACCAATCCCTCATACCATGAACACCTCACTGAAAGGAAAACTCCGCATGCTGGCCGCCGCACTCTGCCTTGCGACGACGGCCGCCGCCCAGGCACCCGACGACTGGGCCAACTTCGCCCGCTTCGAGCAGGAGAACGCCGCGCAGACCACCGCGCCGCGGGCCGTGCTGATGGGCAACTCGATCACCGAAGGGTGGATCGGCAAACATCCCGACTTCTTCGCCCGCAACGGCTTCGTGAGCCGCGCCATCAGCGGACAGACCACCTCGCAGATGCTCGTGCGCTTCCGCGCCGACGTCATCGAGCTGCACCCGAAGATCGTGGTGATCTGCGGCGGCACGAACGACCTGGCCCGGAATACGGGCTACATCTCGCCGGAGCACATTCTGGACAACATCCAGTCGATGGTCGACCTGGCCCGCGCCAACGGCATCCGGCCGATCCTCTGCTCGATCCACCCCACGGGCGACTATCCGTGGCGTCCGGGGATCGAACCGGCGCAGAAGATCATCCGGCTCAACGCCGCGATCCGCGCCTACGCCGAGCAGGAGGGCATCCCCTACGTGGACTACCACACCCCGATGGCTGCCGGGGACGGCTCGATGATCGCCGCCTACACCAACGACGGTGTACACCCGAACGAGGCGGGCTACGAGGTCATGGAGCGGATTCTGCCGCCCGTGGTCGACCGGCTCGAGGCGGAGATCGACCGCGCCGCAGCCCAGGCGAAATAACAGGAGAGACACCCCGGCAGGCGCTGCGGCGCCGATGGCCGGCAGAGACGAAAAACGGGACCCGACGGGGTCCCGTTTTTTTGTGGTCCGACCGGCCGGGGCAGGAGGCGAAAAGGCCGCGGCCCCGGCAAGCAGGCCGCCGGGGTCAGGTGCGCCAGAAGAGCCGGCGGCGCGTGAAGGCCGAGGTCAGCAGCATGGCCAGCAGGGTGATGACGACGCCCCGGGCGATACCCGCGCCGCAGCCGTCCGCACCCCAGATCCAGGGCATCGGGAAGCCCCACTGCTCCTCGATGAAGAGCAGCGGCACGACGACATAGCCCGCCGCCGTATAGGCAATCATCGGATTCTCGCCGCAGCGGACCAGCAGCCCCGCCCGGCCGTGCAGCGACTCGAAGAAGAGCGTGGCCAGCAGCAGCACGTGCGAAGCCATGCCCGTCGTCACGAAGAAGTAGCTTACGGTGGCGGGGTCCTTCTTGATGCCCCCCTCGAGCGGCTCGAAGACGAGCCCGAGCAGCAGCCAGAAAAGACCCGTCGCGAAGAGCGCCGAGAGGAGTTCCTGCAGCGCGGTGCGAGGGCGGCGCAGCAGCCAGGCGGCCGCTCCGCCCGCAAGCAGCGTCAGCAGCAGGTTCGCCGTCAGCGCCCGGACATACAGCCCCCAGAGGTTCACCGCAAGGAGCAGGAGGACCAACACTCCGGCAAGACGGAAACGCCCGGGCAGCGGCTCCGCATCGTGCGAAGCGGCTGCCGGCCGTGCGCCCTTGCCATCGGCCGGGGACGGCACGGCGGCAGCCGGCGTGCAGGTGACGGAGCTGACGAAGTGCGGCGCGACCGCAGCCGTGACGGAGAGATCGGTCGAAGCCGTCGGCGCCGCAGTGCCCTTGCGCGCGAGCCAGCGGGCGATCAGCTCGCCGGCCACGCTGCCCGGCAGCACGATGCAGAGGTATTGCAGGAACTCCGTATGGTAGAGCCAGGGGGCGAACGTGGCGTTCCACACCTCTGCGGTCCACGATCCGGGCACGGCGGCCGAGAGCTTCAGCGCCACGAGCAGCGCCACAAGGCCCATGCGCAGCCCCGGCTTGCGGCGCGTCAGCCACCAGAGGAACGACCCGGCGACAACGACATTGGCGAGGATCAGGATGATGATGTCCGAGCGGTGCAGGTTCACGTCGACCCCCAATGCCCGGTAGAGCACGAGCAGGAGCAGCAGCGCCGCGATGCCGCAGCCGTTAAGCAGCGTGTTGAACCGCTCGCTCCGGTTCCGCAGGCGGATGAACATGGCGAAGAAGGCCCCCCAGACGACCAGCGTCAGCAGCGAGGCCGCCACGGGGCGCTGCAGCGCCTCATGAAGCGTCCAGAGGTTCGTGTTCCCCAGCACGATGGCGAAGAAGGCCAGCAGCAGGCCCCGCCGGAGGATCGTCCAGGCGACCTGCACGGCCGCTGCGCCCCGGTCGAGGCGTCGTCCGATCGAGAAGGGGAAGGCGGCCCCCATCGAGAAGAGGAAGAACGGGAAGACCAGATCGACCCACGTGATGCCCGGGACCGAGGGGTCGAAGGCGAACGACGGGGGCGGCAGCTGGGCATGAAAAAGCCACGCGGGCAGATCGGGATTGCGCGAGATGTATCCGGAGAGGACCATCCCCACGATGGCCAGACCCCGCAGCAGGTCCACGGCCAAGGCTCGCTCTTTCATTCGGAAAGCAGTTTTCGGGTTCGTAAATCAATTTTCTGTCACCTCCCGCAAATTTAAGCAAAATTATTTTCACGCCGCAGCAAAATAAGAAAATTTACGATCAAGCGACAGCTTCAGACACAAAAAAGCAGCCTCCGGAGCCAAAACTCCGAAGGCCGCACGGGGAAACCTCCCTCCCGGGACGGATCACTGCTGGTGCTGGGGGCGCAGCAGGTCCTGGACGACCTTGACGGGCGAGAAGGTCGTGATGGGCACATCGACGAAGACCGTGTTCCAGCGGGCCATCGCGCCGTTCCACAGTCCGGGCAGCTCCTGGGCGCGCAGCTCGCGGCCGCCCGACGACTTCGACGAGATGAAGCCCGTCGAGGGATCGGTATAGCGTCGCAGGTCGAACTTGCCGCCCTGCGACGTGCGCACGCCGCAGACGAGGTCGACGGGGTTGAAGTGCGTGGCCGACTTCATCAGCGGCATGTCGTCGGGCGAGATCTGGCTCGACTCGGCGATCTGCAGCGACTCCGTGCCGTCGGGGTTGGCCACCCAGAAGGGGCCGCCGCCCGGCTCGCCCTCGTTGCGGACCATGCCGCAGACGCGGATCGGGCGGTCGAGCACCGCACGCAGCAGCGCAGCATCATACGCCGCGGGCAGCTTCACGCAGAGCCGCTGCTCGACGAATGCGGCCACCTCGGCCAGGTCGGCAGTGCCCGCCTCCAGCGCCCGCAGGTGGGCGAAGGCCTGCTCCTGCAGTTCGAGCAGCAGCCCGGCCAGCACCTTCTTGTAGCGGATCGTGTCGCCGCGGCGCGCGTCGGTCGTCACGTTGTCGATATTCTTGATGAAGATGATGTCGGCGTCAATCTCGTTCAGGTTCTCGATCAGCGCGCCGTGGCCCGCGGGACGGAACAGCAGGCTGCCGTCCTCCTGACGGAAGGGTGTGTTGTCGGGATTCACGGCGATCGTGTCGGTCGAGGGCTTCTGCACGGAGAACGAGATCTCGTAACGGATGCCGAAGCGCTTTTCGTAGAGGGGGACCTTCTCGGCGAGCAGGCTCTCGAAGCCGGCACGGTGCTCGGGCGAGACGGTGAAGTGGATGCGGGCCACGCCGTCGGTCGAGGCGTAGGCCGCCCCCTCGACCAGATGCTCCTCGACGGCCTTACGGGCGCCGTCCGCATAGGCGTGGAAGGTCACCAGCCCCTTGGGCTTCTGTCCATAGTTGAGTCCTTGCTTGACGATGCAGCTCACGACGGTCCGATCGTCGGCACCCTCCGGCAGCACGGCCTTCAGTTCGGGCCAGAAGGCGAAGCGCTCGATGTTTTCGAGCAGTGTGTCGATGCCCTTGCCACGCTTGCCCTCGTTGACGAACTCGAACAACTCCTTGAACATGCGCGTGGCGGCACCCGACGCCGGAACGAACTTCACGACCGAGAGGCCGTGCGCAGCCTGCTCGTAACGGGCCTGCGCCGCATCGGCCGCCGCGTCGTCCACGACGACGACCCCGTCGCCGGGCGAGGCGGCGCGCACCACCTTCAGGAAGGGAAAGCCGCGGCGGAAGTTTTCGATCTGGCGCTCCACGGCCTCGCGCGTCAGGCCGTGTTGCTCGATTTGATGCAAGTCTTTTTCGGTAAACATAGGTTTGTGGTATTTTAGGGTTTCTGTCGTTCGGGCGATTATCTTATCAAAGTTAGTAAATAAATTCGTAACTTTGCACATCATGATCCGAGAATTTCACCACATCGACCTGCGCGGCCGCAACAGCTTCGGCGTCGCGCAGCACGCCCGGCGGCTCGTCGAGTTTGAAACGGCCGACGACCTGCGCGCAATCTTCGCCGCGGGGGTGCCCGACCGCTGGACGGTCCTCTCCGGCGGCAACAACATCCTCTTCACACAGGACTACGACGGCGTGCTGCTCACGCCCGTGGCCCGCGGCATCGAGCTGCTGGCCGACGAGGGCGACGAGGTGCGCCTGCGCGTCGAGGCGGGGGTCGAGTGGGACGATCTGGTTGCCTGGGCCGTCGAACGCGGTCTGTGGGGCATCGAGAACCTCTCGCTCATTCCCGGCAAGGCGGGCGCCGCCCCCGTGCAGAACATCGGCGCCTACGGCTGCGAGGCAAGCGATGCGATCCGCCGCGTGGAGATGTTCTGCGTCGGGACGGGCAACCGGCTCACGCTCGATGCCGCGCACTGCGCCTTCGGCTACCGCGAGAGCGTCTTCAAGCACGAACTGCGCGGGAAGGTCGTCATCACGGCCATCGAGATCGCCCTGCACCGCACGCCGCGCCCGCGGCTGGGCTACGGCGACGTCGAACGCGAGGTCGAGGCACGCGGCGGCGCCACGCTGCGCAACATCCGCGAGGCGATCTGCACCATCCGCCGCGCGAAGCTCCCCGATCCGAAGGTGCTGGGCAACGCCGGCAGCTTCTTCAAGAACCCCGTCGTGGAGCAGGCCGTGGCCGACCGCCTGCGGGCCGAGTTCCCCGACATGCCGCTCTACCCCGCCGCCGGACAGGCCGACAGGGCGAAGCTCGCCGCCGGGTGGCTTATCGACCGCGCCGGGATGAAGGGCTACCGCGAGGGCTGCGTCGGCGTGCACGAGCGGCAGGCCCTCGTGCTGGTGAACTTCGGCGGCGCCACGGGCGGCGAGGTGCTGGCCCTGGCCCGCAAGGTGCAGCAGCGGGTCCGCGAGCGCTTCGGCGTGGAGATCGACACCGAGGTCAACATCCTCTGACGACCGCCCGGCACGCCCCGCGGCATCCGGACAGCCGGACAGCCGGACAGCCCCGGCCGGAGCCCCTGCGCCGGAGACCCGGGCGACAATCGGGACGACCTCCGGGCGGCAAGCCGGAGAGTTCCCGGACAGCGGGCCGCACCGCAGACGATACAGCAAACAATGATACCTGTCAAGATATGCCCCTACTCGAATCCTTCCAACGCTACATCGCCGAAAACGACCTGGCGACGCACGACGACCGCATCCTGCTGACCGTCTCGGGCGGCGTCGACTCGATGGTCATGCTCTCGCTCTTCACGCGCAGCGGCTACCGGGTGGGCGTGGCCCACTGCAACTTCCAGCTGCGCGGCGCCGAGAGCGACGAGGACGAAGAGCTCGTTGCCCGGGAGGCGGCCCGCTGCGGCGTGCCCTGCTACAACCGCCGCTTCGACACCGCGGGCGAGATGGAGCGCACGGGCGAGTCGATGGAGATGGCGGCCCGGCGGCTGCGCTACGCCTGGTTCGACGCATTGAGCCGCGAAGAGGGATATACGGTCATCGCCATCGCCCACCACATCGACGACTCGATCGAGACCTTCTTCATCAACCTGCTGCGCGGCACCGGGCTGCGCGGACTGACCGGCATCTCGACGCAGGTCGGCAAGGTCATCCGCCCGCTGATGTTCGCCTCGCGCAAGGAGATTCTCGAATACGCCGTACAGAACCGCATCCCCTTCCGCGAGGACTCCTCGAACCGCTCGACGAAGTACCTGCGCAACAAGATCCGCCTGGGACTCATCCCCCGCATCCGCGAGATCAACCCCAAATTCACGGAGCTCATGCGCAAGAACATCGGCCGCCTGACTGACGCCCAGCTCTTCATCGACCACGGCATCGAGCGCATCCGCCGCGAAGCCGTGACCTCGCAGGGCGATACGGACACGATCCGCGTCGACCGCATCGACCCGGCCTTCCCGCGCGAGTTCGTCATCTACGAACTGCTCAACTCCGCCTACGGATTCAAGGGCGACGTCATCGACGCGCTGTGCCACGCCCTGAACCACGACGCCACGGGACGCCGCTTCTACGCCCGCGACCGCATGGCCACAATCGACCGCGGAGCGATCATCGTCACGCCGATCGCCCCCGACGACGAATGCCGCACGACGGTCGAGCGCGGCGCCGTGCGCAGCTACTGCGGCAATGCGGTACTCTACTACGAATACTGCGACATCGACGACATCCAGACCTTCGGCACCCCCGAGCAGGTCGCGCAGATCGATGCCGACAAACTCCGCTTCCCGCTCACGCTGCGCCGCTGGCGCGAGGGCGACTGGTTCATCCCCTTCGGCATGACGGGCCGCAAGAAGGTCAGCGACTTTCTGATCGACGCCAAGGTTCCGCTGCCCGAGAAGCAGCGGCAGTTCGTGCTGCTGTCGGGCGACGACATCGTCTGGCTCGTCGGACGGAGAATCGACGACCGCTTCCGCCTCACGGCCGAGACCGAAAACGTACTGCGCATCACGCGCGAGATCGTCTGATTATGGCTAAAAGCGCTGTCAAATTCAGGGACACGGTCGCCGCATACGACCGCATCGCCGGCGAGATCCGCGCGGGGCGCTTCGCCCCGGTCTACCTGCTCATGGGCGAGGAGAGCTACTTCATCGACCGCCTCGCGGAGCAGCTCGCCGCCTCGATTCTCGACGAGGCCGAGCGCGCCTTCAACCAGATTGTCGTCTACGGCAAGGACTCCGATGCCGGGCAGGTCATCAACCTCTGCCGCCAGCTGCCGATGATGGGCCGCTACGAGGTGGTCATTCTCAAGGAGGCGCAGCAGCTGCGCAACATCGAGAAACTCTCGCTCTACACGCAGAAGCCCTCGCCGACGACCATCCTCGTCATCTGCCACAAGGAGAAGAACGTCGACAAGCGCTCGGCCCTCTACAAGGGGTGCGCAGCCAACGGCACGGTCTTCGAGTCGGTGCGGCCGCGCGACTACGAGATCGCCGCATGGCTCCAGCAGTTCGTCCGGCAGCAGGGCTTCACGATCGACCAGAAGGCGCTGTCGATGCTGACGGACCACCTCGGCACCGACATCGCGCGCATCGACAACGAGCTGCACAAGCTCACCGTCTCGCTGCCCGAGGGGACGAAGCGCATCACCGACGCCGACATCGAGGCCAACATCGGCATCTCCAAGGAGTTCAACAACTTCGAGCTGTGCCGCGCCGTCGTCACGCGCGACATGCAGCGCGCGCTGCTGATCGCCGACCACTTCGCCCGCAACCCCCGGGAGAACCCCTTGCTGCTGACGATCATGGCGCTCTTCGGCCAGTTCCGCGACCTGTTCGTGGTCAACTACCTGCGCTGGCTCGCGCGCCACAAGGGCAAGCCCTTCCCGCAGGATGCGGAGCTCATGGGCATCCTGCGCAAGAACAACACCTACGTGCTGAACGAGATCAAGCAGCAGGCCGCGCTGTGGGACAACCGCAAGGTCTTCCAGGTGCTGGGGCTGCTGCGCGAATACGACGCCAAGAGCAAGGGGCTCAATGCGGGCGGCGCGCCCGACGGCGAGCTGCTGCGCGAACTGCTGCTGAAAATCTTCCTGCTGTGAGTCTTCCGGCGCCATACCAGATTGTGCACCTGGCACGGGGCCGGGCACGCAACCTCGCGGCCCACGCCGCCCTGCTCGACGCCGCCTCGCGCTGTCTCTTCGGGCGCGGCTATACGCCCGACCTGCCGCGCCTGGCGGAGCGGCTCCCCCCCCCCCCC
>ERZ780144.2338-NODE-2338-length-16642-cov-3.499668_pt1 | contig 16642 bp, 11 predicted proteins | sample MGYA00511380_ERZ780144 | MGnify/ENA primary metagenome ERZ780144 (study PRJEB29588, sample SAMEA1965858) | human gut metagenome | biome: human gut; feature: human-associated habitat; material: faeces | place: Denmark | collected 2008/2010 ... | reverse complement strand
AATCGGCATTGTGTCCGGCCTGGCAGCAACAGGCGTGCATCAGGTTGTAAAGCAGGCATCCAAAAGTGCGTAGAAGGAGGTGATCCAGATATCTCCTGCCGGCAGCTCGGGTGATGGCTGCCATTGCGACGTAGCAACAGGGCGGTTTCGTGCCGCCATTACATGTAATAAGAAAAGAGGACAAATCATGATGAAAGCAATGTTATCTCAGCCGATGGCTGGAAAAAGTGAAGAAGAAATCAAAGCAACCAGAGAAAAGGCAATCAAAGTACTGGAGTCAAAGGGATATGAGGTCGTAAACACTTTATTTACTGATGAGTGGTACAACAATGAGCGCATGAAGGAGCGCGGCGTGGTACAGATTCCGCTTTGCTTCTTGGCAAAGAGTTTAGAAAAAATGTCTCTATGTCACGCAGTTTACTTTTGCAAGGGCTGGGAACAGACGCGCGGCTGTCGGTTGGAGCATGATGCAGCAGTAGCATATGGTCTGACTGTCATTTACGAAGAGTAGGAGGGAGTATTTCATGATTTTTACAGAAGCATTTAAAGCTATGAAACAGAGTGCAAAGGTAAAACTTCCAGGCTGGGGAGGATACTGGTACTGGGATTCAGAGAAGGAAACAATCATGATTCAGTGTCGTCCGCAGGATGCAGACGCAGGGGATTTACTTGATATCCGCGAAACTCAGCGGGTTGAATATACCCTGATGAATGTACTGAGTGATGAATGGGTACTTGCTGATGAGAGTAACTGCCCGGTTCTGGGCGGTACAGCAACCTTTTCCTTCGGGGACGCAATCAAGTATATGAAACGCGGTATGAAAGTAAAGAGAAAAGGCTGGAATGGCAAAAACCAACATATTGAGCTGGCAACCAACATTGGATATGTGGATCCAGACGGAAAGATTATTAATTCAGATCATACCGATATCGGAAATAAGGCTGTAGCGTTTGTAGGAACGTCTGGAGTACAACTTGGATGGCTTGCGTCTCAGGCTGATATGCTGGCCGAAGACTGGGTATTTGTAGAGTAGGAGGATAAGGACAATGGGAAGTAAAGAATTTATTACACTCTGCAAAAAACATGTGGTCGGATATTTTAATGAAAATGCTGACAAAACAGATCAGAAGCAGATCACGGAAGCTGATGTGTTCGTAGTCTGGTCCTGTAAGACTCTCCAGAATCATAAGGCACTGCTTAGCACTACTGTATCGGATGGTATGTACTATGAGCTGACCTACAACGGGGACAAGCAGGAGCTGTATTTTGACGCATACAAAAAGTGGCAGAACATCTGCTTTGAAGTAAAGGAGTAATACCATGAGAGACATTACTTTATGCCACCCACGCCTGCAGCGTATCGCTAACGCCTGGATCAAAGCCTGCGCCACCGAGGGCATCGCTGTTGCAATCAGTGAGACTCTGCGCACCGCAGCGGAGCAGGACGCTCTTTATGCTCAGGGTCGCACCAAGCCCGGTAACATCGTGACCAACGCAAAAGGCAGCAGCTACCGGTCCCAGCATCAGTGGGGCATTGCCTTTGACTTTTATCTTAAGATGGATATCGACGGGGACGGCAAGATCTCTGATGATGCCTACAACGACAGCAAGGGTCACTTTAAAAAGGCAGCCGAGCTGGCTAAAGCACTGGGCCTTGCCTGGGGCGGTGACTGGAAGAGCATTGTGGACGAGCCGCACCTGTATCTGCCGGACTGGGGCAGCACACCGAGTCAGCTGATCCAGCAGTACGGCACACCAGAAAAGTTTATGGCTACCTGGGTGCCGGAGACGGTTAAGACCGGCTGGCAGCAGGAGGACGGCGGCTGGCGGTTTTACTTCCGGGATGGCAGCGGCAAGCATGTGGTCAACGCCTGGTACCAGGATGAGGATAAGTGGTACTGGTTTGACGGCGCAGGCATGATGGTCTGCAACACATGGTATCAGTACAAGGGTGCTTGGTTTTATCTTGGATCTGATGGCGCTATGGTCAAGGGACTGCAGACTGTTAGTGGCAAGTGGTATTATTTAGGCGATGACGGCCGGATGGCCACGGAGCCGGTTACTCTCACGCCGGATCAGGACGGGGCGCTGCAGTATCCAGATATTATAGTGTAAATGAGAAAAGGTCGGAAAAACTTCCGGCCTTTTGTACGTTAATAGTAATATTACCAATGCAAATACCAACCAAAATAAAGGTGTTATTGGACTTGATAGTATTGACACGCTATCAAGTCCATCACAGCTTACTCATAATGGTTTTTATGACTTTGGATATTGTAGCGCAGATGTAAATAACAACCTCGACTCTGGAGCTGGTAGCTTTACTGATTATGCAACTGGTGATTTTCAGGCAATTTTGCTTACTAATCATTGTACGAAAGAAAAAGGTTGCAGGTATGGAACTTTAATCGTAATATCGCCACGTTTCACGGGATATTTCTGGATTGCTAGAATCTGGGAGTTTAAATTTATACATTGGCATAAGGCTTCTGGGTCTTGATTACCGATAAAATAATGCATATTATTTGATTTTCACCGCCCAAAATTCATATTGAACATCAATAGGAGAATCCGCCCAACAATAAAAATTTACCGCAGCATAAATATGTTCATTATGCATCATAGAGCTTTTAGGCGAACATAACTTACACATCCAAACGCATCAATTGTGGAACCAGAACTCTGAGAACCTTGAACTTTAATACTTCCGGATACATTAGTTTTAAAAATATCACAAACACTCAAACGTACCCAGTTATTCGAGGCCGCACGAACACATTCAGTAGCAAGCTCATAGGTACCAGACGATGTTGAAAAAGCAATTCTACCTTTCCTGTCTCCTTCTGCTGATGAGGAACAAAATTCAATACGGGCAATAGCAACATATACACCAGGGGGAATATCAATAGATTTTATGTCTGTGTAATCATCAAACGATGATGTGATTGATTTAGTATCTTGACTTGAATTGGTAGTATTTTCTGCGTTGAAATTACTATTGGCATCCGGAACTGCGTAGTGGTAAAATGTATATACAAGAACATAGCCAAAGGGTAAGGCAATGGGATACAGTAAGAAGCATAATGTAAATGTTCGATTCATTTATTCGAGTTATGCGAAATGGTATGATTATGTTTTATCTACGCCCATAAATATAGGTTCGAGTCCTATTGTTGTCATAACCTTGTGAGGACCATTAACTGCATTGAGTTAGTGGCCCTTTTTTATTGCCATTCTTTCATACGATTCCATCAGTGGCGGGCCATCCTGCCGCTTTTGCTATGCAAACAAAACCACCATGGAAATGTTAGGATAACCAAAAGGAGGGCGAAAAGGTGAATGTAGGGAAATTAATTGAAACAGTAACGGTGCTGATCGGGCAGCAGTACGATCTGGAAATGATGATTGCCTGGCTGAATGAAATCGAAGGACAGGTTTTAGACCAGGTGGTGAATCGGGCCCAGGGATATGATATTGAGTTTAAGCCATTTACTGAGGAGGATATGGAGCGTGAGTTGGCGGTGCCGGACCGGTTCCAGGATGTGTATATCAATTATATCCGCGCGAAGGTGGATATCGCAAACCAGGAAACGGAGCGCTACAACAATGATGCCGCCATGTTTGATGCTGCATGGAAGGAGTATGCAGCCTGGCATATTAGGAATAATCTTCCGAAACCAGCGCGGAAATTCAGAAACTATTGAGGTGACAAATGAGATTACCATATTTGAAAGCAACATCGCAGCAGACGGAAAAAAGCATCGGTTCCTTTCTGGGAATCAATAAAAATCTGGTGATTCAGGAAAATGAGTTTGTAGACATGAAAAATATGTCTTCCGACGCCTATCCGGCAATATCAGTACGCCAGGCGCGCGGTGATGTCACAAAAACGATAACGAAGCCGAATGGCCTGTTTTACAAAAATGGTTTGATGTATGTGGATGGCACGAACCTGTATTACAAGGATAAAAAAATTGCAGATGTCACGGATAGCCGAAAGCAGATAGTCGGTATCGGAGCTTATGCCGTAGTGTTTCCGGATAAACTCATGTACAACACGCACACGGGAGAACTTAAGACCATGGAAGTAACGTGGCAGCAGGCGAGTGCAGCCACATTTGCCCAGACGACCCAGGGATCCACACTGGTCAAGATTAGCTGCACTGGCATCGGAAAAATGTTTGCTCAGTATGACGGTGTTGAAATCAGCGGATGCACGAACGCGGGTTTTAATAAATCTATCATCCTGCAGGAGGTATCGGATAATTATGTGATTGTGATCGGCAGTTTATCGGCACAGTTCACCCAGGCCTCCGGACTGACAATAAAAAGAACCGTGCCGGATATGGATTTTGTCTGTGAGAACGAGAACAGGTTGTGGGGGTGCTCCAGCGAGAATCATGAAATCTATGCGTCGAAGTTGGGAGACCCGGCCAACTGGAATGCTTTTGAGGGTATATCAACGGATTCCTATGCTGTCACGGTAGGATCTGATGGAGATTTCACTGGTTGCGTTTCTCATCTGGGGTATGTGATTTTCTTCAAGGAGGACACAATCCACAAGGTGTTTGGAAACAAGCCGTCGAATTACCAGGTGTCCACATCCTCTCCTGTGCGCGGGATTGCAAAAGGAATGGAACGGACGGCCTGCATCGTGAATGAAACGCTGATCTATGCAGGTCGGGATGAAATCTGCAGTTATGACGGAGCGCAGCCGGATTCTGTGGGAGATGCGCTGAAGAACCTTGAATTTGTTGACGGAGTAGCGTCACATCATGAGGGAAAATATTATGCTTCCCTGCAGGCGGGAGGCTCCTGGGGGCTGTATGTCTATGATCTGAAACGGACCATATGGACGAAAGAAGATGCCCTGCATCTGGTTGATATGGTTTATGGAGATGGTGAGCTGTATTGCGTAGATGAGAAAGGAAATCTTTTCGCAGTCACAGGAAAACGGCAGGAAGTGATTTCATGGTATCTGGAGAGCGGAGATTTACTGGAGGGGACGATTGATAATAAGCACATCCGGAAACTTTGCTTTCATATCCGGATGCAGCAAGGTACAGAGGTTTCGGTGCTGATGCAGTATGATGATGATCCAGAGTGGCACCGTGTAAGCACATTTCGATCAAAGACATATCGAACGCATGTTGTTCCGATAATCCCGCGGCGCTGTCAGAAATATCGGTATCGTCTGGAAGGATGCGGAGATATGCAACTGATCGCAATCAGCAAGGTAATCGGATTAGGAAGTGATGTGAATGTCGGTATTTAAAGAGCTGGTGTTGAGCAAAGAAGAGGACAAGAAATCTCTAGTAAAAAAACTGTATCGGTTTAGCGAAGATTTGAAATTCACACTTTCTAATCTTGACGAGGACAACTTTTCCAGAAGCTTCTTAGACTGGGAGAGTGAAAAGAAATCATTAACCAGGACCATCAAACATGATGCGGACGAACTGCAGATAAAATTTGAAGATCTGGAAGCAGATTCTTATGGGCAACTGGAACAGTCGGCTGAAACTGTAAAATTATTGGTAAAGCGCGGAAGCGTGGTGGAGACTATGCTGTCAAGAATGGAATTGTACGGCGAACATATAGATCTGAAGACGGGGCATGTGACGATTGATGCTAATAATATGAAACTGGATGCGGCGGGGAACGCTACGTTTTCAGGAACTATAACGGGCGGGACAATGAATCTGGGAAATAACTTCGCGGTCGACGCATCGGGCCATGCCGTTCTCCAGGGAGATTTGCGGTGCAATTTACTCAATCCGAAAAAGAAAACGACGGTGGGAGGTGATGTCACAGTAGAAGGAAGCGAAGGATATGGAGGCTGCACTGTGGGAAGGACCCTTACCGGATCAGAGGCTTATATTGTGGATTCACTGAGCTGCAAAAAGGTAACAGAAACATCGGATGCACGAGTAAAGATGGATGTGACAACACTTTCGGCACCGGATATGACAGCCATATGCCCGGTTTCCTGGCATTTTAAAGCAACAGGCAAGGAGAGTATCGGATTTATTGCCCAGGAGCTTGATAAGCCGGTGAGACAGCAGAAATCATTACGTGTGGAGTATGGAGAGATGGGGGCTATGTGGGTAGCTGCTATCCAGGACAATCAGCGTCGCATTGATCGGATCAGAGAAAAGATAGAAGGGAGGGAGTAGATGTCATATTTTAGCGCGCCGACGTTGGCAAAAGATCCAGACATGGCAAAGATCCGAAGCTATATCATGCAGCTTAATCAGCAACTCCAATATAGCCTTTCAAGCTTGGACCCGGAAGACAATTTTTCTCAGGAGTTCCTAGTAAGCTACCAGGAAACGGACAAAACTATTTCGCAGCTGGAAATCAGCATGAATGGATTCATGTCAGAATTCAAGAACCTGGAAGCAGGGGTATCCACTCAGATCAGCACACTGAATAACGAGATTAAATTGAAAGTATCAGCAGAAGAACTGTGTTCGGAAATTTCTCTGGCTCCGGGGACCATAGCATTCAAGACCGGATATTTAACGATTGACGCGAAGAACTTCAAACTGTCAAAAGACGGTACCGCGGAATTTTCTGGAAACATCACGGGTGGCTCCATCAATATCAATGACCGCTTTGTTGTCAGTGAGACTGGCAGCACGAAAATTGATTCCGGAGCGTACACGGGCTCAATCCAGTGCAGCGGTCCGCTGGCAACGGAAACATTAATCACATATGGTGATTGCGATGTGGATGGATCCATAAGTTGCCAGCAGATGAGGGTGTCAGGATCGGTGACGTGTGAAACCTTATATCAGTCTTCGGACGCACGGCTGAAAGAGCAGATTGAGGATATTCCGGAAGAAACAGCGCTGAGGATTGTGTTGGGGCTGAAACCGGTTGAGTTCTCGTATATAGGGAGTGAAGAACGGCAGATGGGATTCCTGGCCCAGGATGTAAATGCGCTGCAGGAAAACATCGGAACGCATTTACCACTGACAGATCTCGGTGAAGATGGATATTACAGAATTCCGTACAGCACCTATGGCGCTTTATATGCTGGTGCAATCAAGAGCCAGCAGCGGCAGATTGAAGAATTGGAGAGGAAATTACAGTGAAATATTTTTTGTATGATGAGATTCAGATTCGGACATTGGCAGAAATCTTGGGCAAAATTAGGGTTGAGGGAGTGCAGCAGGCAAAGCTCCTGGTCATAATTGAGAACATTTTGGATAAAGGAAAACTGATGGAAAAAGAGGAGGAAAAACGGGATGGCACTTGCAACAGTACAGGGGTATTTGAAAAGAAAGACGAGTCCGGTCATAACGGTGGGGAAAAGCAGTTCGAGCAGTGGACCGGGAGTGGCCCAGAATCCGACATCTGCAGCAACGATAAAGCAGGAGGCAACACCGAATTCGACTCCGGCAGCGTCCAGGGCATTTCAGGCAGCGGCAAGCCCGAACACGGGGAGCAGCTCGACGGCTTCAGGCAGTAGTCAGTATCTGACAGGTTACACTGCCAGCCCGTTTGCAACATCGTCAACGACGGACCGTTATTTGCAGCGACTCAACAAGTTGGAAAACAATGCGCCAGGAGAGTTTCAGAGCCAGTACGCAGGTGATATTCAGAACATCATCAACAGCATTAAAAACCGGGAACAGTTTAAGACAGATGATGTCTTTAAGAGTGATCTTTACAACACTATGCGGGAGCAGGCAATTCAGAATGGTCAGAAATCTATGCGGGATACCATGGGCAGCGCGACCGCGGCCACAGGCGGATATGGAAGCACCTATTCACAGGCGGCGGGGCAGCAGGCTTATGATAATGCGCTTTCCAATTTTAACAACGCGACATTGGATATCTATGACCGGGTATACAATCAGTACCTGCAGGAGGGCCAGGAACTCTATAATCAGCTGAATATGTATAACAACCAGGATTCCATCGACTATAACCGCTATCGTGATACGGTTGCAGACTATCAGACTGACAGAAACTATTATGCCGGCCGGTACGATTCTTCCTGGAACCAGGACATGAGCCAGTATCAGCAGGATCAGGCAATGCAGCAGTGGGCGGAGAACTACGCTTACCAGAAGACTCAGGACGCCTTGGCGCAGCAGAACTGGCAGACACAGTTTGACTATCAGAAACAGCAGGATGCCCTGGCACAGCAGAATTGGCAGGCTCAGTTTGATTACCAGAAGGAGCAGGATGCAAAGCAGTTGGCCCTGGCGTATTCTAAAGCGCGTTCAAGTGGTTCTGGCAAATCGGGATCATCAAAGAGTAAAAGTAAGGCTTATAGCAGTGATGATTTAGTTAAGTTCGCAAAGGATTTACTGAATGAAAAAGACAATCGAGGTGGACGCTTGTCAAAATCATATTATGTAAATGATGCGTCTGGAGTAAGCAATATACTGCAGCAGTACCTTGGAATTGATGCGGATACAGCAGCGAAAGCGGTAACGGTGGCGCAGAAAGATAGCAAAAACAAAACGGATAATAGCTATACATACCGTAAACCGAGATAGGAGAGGATATGTCAGGAAAGTTGTTCAAACAGTATAAGGAAGATCAGGGAACCGGAAATAGCAGTCTTTATAAAGCGTACAAAGGTTCGATGGATTCTGGTCTGAGTACCGGGAATTCCACTATGGACCGTTATATTGAACATAAACGCCAGCAGGAAGAAGAAGCAAAAGAACGAAAGCGGCTTCGCGATGTAAGAGTAAATCGGGAGGCAAGGGAGAGGCAGGTAAAAAATGCAAGTTTAAATAAAAGTAGAGCCGATATGACCGATTTTATGCGGCAAGAGCGAGAAAAGATTCAGGATGATCATGCGGCAGAAGCGTCTCGGGCGCGGTTTCTCAGCGGATCCGATATGACAAAAATGAAATCGTTGGCAGAAACGGCGAAAAAGAAACGAGATAATGAACGGAAGAACTATTTAGAGAAAAAAGAGAACGATGCGAAGGGAGTGGCAGAATACGGACCATTCAGGGACGGAACTGTGCACATTACGCCATACGATGATATTAAGAAGCGCACAGATTTTCAGACAGGGGCTTATCAGGGGGCGAAAGATGATCGGAATCCAATCGGAACTGGAAACACTATGAAAGGATTCTGGTCAAATGCTGCAGATGGAACGATGAATCCGTTTCGTATAGCCGCACGGGCAGTGAAGCAGTCCAACGGACTGTACAATCACAGCTTTCAGTCCATGACCGATGACCAGAAAACCATGTATAACTATCTTTATCACCGTTATGGCGCGGATCAGGCAGATCGGTACGCGAGTGCCATAGATGATGAGCTGAATGTGAAAGCAGGACGCCAGGGAGCAGAAACTGTATCAAAAATGGGCACTGTTCCTGCTGTGGGTCTCAATGTGCTTGCGAGTACAGCAGCAGGATCAGAACGCGCCGTCAAGGGCCTGGGACAAGCCGTTGACATGGTAACCGGAAATTACGAAACTGCCCCGGTATCAAATTTTGATGGTTACCTGCAGCATCTGCAGGAGAAGAGCTCCGGAGCGGCCAGAATTGCTTACGATTTGGCAAACTCTACCGGATTCATGCTGCCGAGTATGCTTGTGGCACCTGCAGCCGGAGCAGCCATGGGAGCGTCAGCCGGTTCTGTCTTGGGTTCTGCCATGTTCGGTGCGGCTGCCGGCGGTAACTCCTATGCAGATTCTATCCGGGAAGGTCAGGATGTTGAGACGGCGCAGCTTTACGGTGCGCTGAATGCTGCAAGCGAAACTGCAACGCAGGCATTCCTCGGTGGCCTGAATAATGTGAGCCTGGGGCATCCGAAAGTAAAGAGTGCCATTGATACAGCAGTGCGGAAAATGGTATCCAATCCAGCGGTGCGGGACCGTATGATACAGGCAGCCGGATACGGCGCAGATATGGCAGCAGAGGGCTTTCAGGAGTACACGCAGGAGCTTCTGGACAAGGCAAGCCGGAATATGCTTTTTGGCGAGGATAACAAGATCAGTCTGGCAGATCCGGAAGCCTGGTACGCAGCAATGCTCGGTGCGCTGAATGCCGGAGTTCTGAATGCTCCAGGAGCAATCGCGCAGGAACTGGATTACCGTTCGACTGGAAAGAATATCGTTCCGGAATACAGCGAATTTGCAGAAAGAATCGACACGGACCAGACTTATGCTGCAGCAGAAACGCAGCAGGAAGCCAGAGACCTTCAGGAGCTGGCACAGCGTTATGCACGGCAGCAGGAAAACGGCGAAAGCATCCCGGCCCGAGACAACGGGAGATTCCTGGAAAGAATGGAAAATTTCACGGAAAATGTACAACAGGGCGAAGAAATTACGCAGCACCAGGAAAAAGATGCTCAGAACACGAAAAAAAATGCTCAGAATATGACCGATGATGTCCAGGAAGAGATAGTGCAGAAACCGGAAATGAATCCGCAGAATGTTTCGACTGCGCCAGTAGAAACGCAGCTTGAGACTGGAAGTATAGAAGACGATACTTTGGGGGAGCTGTCTGAACAGTATGGAAAATATGGCAAGAATGCTTATGTGGACTATTATGATCACGAGACGGATCTCCCCCAGTACAGCAGAACCTTTGATCGTGTGTACGATGCTGGCCGTTGGGGAATTAAAATGGACGAGGCAGTGCACCAGGAGGCGTTGTCAACATTAGGACGCGAAAAGCTGGAAAACATCTGGAAAGCCGGGGCACAGGACCGCAAGATGGTAACGAGCAACGTGAACCGTGAGACGGGAGAACCGCTGAACATGACGCAGGGAGAAGTACGGATTGGTGGCCTTGGCCAGACTGCGGAAAATGCCTCATCAGCACAGAAAACCTTTGCGCAGTACATGGGTACCAGAACCGGCCTGACCTTTGACCTGGTGGACGGCATGGAGCAGGGCGGTGCTGTGGCCTCTTACGAGAAGGGCAAAGTGACACTGGATATCAACAGTAAGGACTTTCTGGGCAGCGCTTCACATGAGCTGACCCATTTCATCCGGGATTATGCCCCAGGTGAGTACAATGAGTACGCAGACACGGTCATCCGGCAGATCATGAAATCAGAGGGTATGGATCTGCAGGAAGAAACGGAGTCATACATCAATAACTACATGAGCCGGGCCGGGCAGCAGTTAACCAGGGAACAGGCCGTAGAGGAAATTGTTGCGGATGCTTCACAGAAGTTTTTCAACGACGAGGAATTTATCAAAGAGGTAACGCAGAACCGAAACTTGGGTCAGAAAATCCTTGACTTTATCAATGATGTGATTGACGCCATTAAGAGCTTGATTAAGACTGGCAGCACCAGGCAGTCAGCCAAAGCCCTGGAAGAGAACCTTGTGTACTTCCAGCGGGCCAGAAGAGACTATATGGCAGGCCTGGAGACGGCGAGTGAGAGGTATAAGGCAGGATACGAGATTGAAGGGAATGAAGGAGAAAGATTCAAGCTTATAGGAAAAGATGAAAACGGAATTGAAACATATGAAACATCAGAAAATGTAAAAAATCTAAGCATAAAAGAACGTAAAAATATTATGCTGAATTCGTTGCTTGAAGAATTTCATGGAAGGACAGCGAAATTTGAGCATGAAGGGAAAGTGGATTACGCTGTTTTAGATGAAGCTGGAATTCGAAAAGGCATATACGGAGATAAAAAGTCTCAGAATGCAGGATATAAGACGAAAATAAATATTGGGGCAGATAAAAATTATTTTGAATTACTGGAGAATTCAAAGTACTATAGAAGTTCATTGGAACAGGGAAAAACTACAGCCAGTGGGGTACATGATAATACATTATCATGGGACTATTATTTAAAAACGATTAAGGCAGACGGAAAGTTCTACGATGTACTGATTAATGTTAGAAACGCAGGCAAAGATCAATTTGTATACGATGTGTCATTAAAAGGAAAAAAAACAGAGCCGCCGAGCAGTACACGAAGTACATTAGGTCAAGGCGACTCTGTATCTACTACTGTACAGGATAGAGATGTTGTTGTCAAGAAGAAATTCCAACTTAAAGACCCGGTGGAGGAAACTGGCACCCTGATTGCGGCCCACAACCTCACCGAAGACAAGCTCAAAAAAATGCTGGAATATGACGGTATTCCAATGCCGTCCATTGCGATCACCAAAGCAGATCAGGGCTGGAACAAATTTGGTGATATTTCGCTGATCTTCCGAAAAGATACAGTTGACCCAGAAGGCAACCGGAAGAATAAGGTGTACGGAGCGGATGCCTGGACTCCGACATTCCCGCGGGTTGAATATGATGTGAATGATGATGTGTATTACCGGGCGCTGAATGCAGTAAGCAAAAGCATGGACGAAAAGGTCCCGCCGTATCTCAAAGAGGAAGCGCGGCGCTTTATCAGTACGCAGTCTGGAAACGCGGAATATGACGGTATAGATGGTGTTGTGAAGCAGGCAAAATACAATCTCGGCATGAAAGCTGCCTATCTTGCGTCAGAAGGAATCCAGGTACAGGATCGGGCGAAACAGGTGGAAACTCCGGATATCAGTCCGGAAGCGGAACGGTTTTACAAGAGCTTGCTGAATAAAATTCCAGACCAGGATCGCGTAAAGAAAATTTTTGATGCTGGATATTCCCCAAAAGAAATGCGAGATGCTTATGGAAGCGAACTGTTAAATATTTTTGCACAGGCAAAAATCGAAAATGGAGTAGATCCGGAAAAGGCATATAAGTATGCTCAGGGATGCATGAAGCAGGCATTTCGCTTTGCAAATGTAATGGACAAATTTAAAGCGGCTTTCGACTATCAGCAGAATGGTGTTCATTACAATACAGAAACAGTGCGCGATGAGGCGGGGATCCGAAATGAAATTGAATCACAGATTAATGAAAAAGAATATGAGTCCTGGATTCGCAACCTGTATGATGGCCTGGTGGTCGGCACTGGCGTTTACAATGGAAAAGAATATTTAACGCCGAGTGGAAACCGCAGAAGATTCAGGCAGACCCATTACGAAGTGACACCGGAGAACATTGTAAAATCTATGCTTTCGCAGGGAGATGGTTCTAGAAAGGGTGTTTCTGGATTCTCTGGACTCAATACAGTGCGTGCTGCAGCGACAGATGAATTTAAGAACATTGCGGATATTCACAAAAGCGAGGGAAAACTCCAGAACCTTACAGAGGAAGAATTTGAAACCTTGCAGAAAAACTTGAATGAACGCCTGCATGGTGTGATCAATAGCATCATAACCAGAACTGGAAGCAGCAGCTATAGTGCGATTGATAATGTTGGAACTTTAATCCAGGAAGCGGCGGCAAAGAAAAGATTTTCAGAAAATGCAGTGCGGAAAGTTTTTGCGGATGTTCCATACTGGAAAGTATCTGATCAGGATTTTAAAGAAATTACAGATATTATCAATGAAATCAAAGAACTTCCTGTAGAGATGTTCGAGGCAAAACCTGAGCGCGTAGTCGGCTATGATGAAGTGGCTGCAGCGGTTGTTCCGGAAGGAATCGACGAGAGTGTCATGACAGCGCTGGCCGATCGCGGAATCAAGACGGTAAGTTATGACCCGGAAGTAGAAGGTTCCAGAAAGCGGGCGGTGAATTCAGTGGAAGGCATCCGCTTCCAGATGGAGGACATGGACGATTACCTGTTTTATGATAATCATTATGTGAAGCATATCATAAAAGAGAACCAGGAACTGAAGGAAGCAAATGAATTGCTGAAAAAAGAATTTACCTTAACGGCCAAGGACGAGCTGCGTCAGGATGATATCCGGAAGGCTTGCGGGAAGGTTTTGAAGGAGTATAACAGTAAAGCAAAGTTGGAGACCGTGGCATCGAATGTCACGAAATTATTTGAGTATGTGCGGTCTGGTGACCGGATTGCCTGGGATGAGGCAAGTGAAGCGGCAACGGCTATTGGCCGGTCCATACTGGAACAGGCACAGCAGAAGGATACTGCATTGACAGAGCAGTATAAAGATCTCCGGAAACAGATTAAAGATACAAAGATTCTGATCACTGATCAGGATAAGGCAGATCTGGCAGCAGCAGGCGGGTATAATAGTTTCCGCCAGAAGTATTTTGGCCGGATGAGTCTGGGAAAAACTGGTATTTCGGTGGACACGCTATATCAGGAGTTATCATCACAGCATCCGGATCTTTTTGATCCAGATATTACACATCCAGCTGATCAGCTGATGCAGATCGGTAATGTGCTGGATATGACCCAGCCACAGGTATTGAACCCATATCACGCGAATATGGATGAAATGGCTTATCATGTTGGTCAGGAACTCCTTCAGGAATACTGGAACGTCCGGCAGCCGGCACCGACCTTTGCAGACCGCAAGGCAGAAGAATTGAGAAAAGTGCGGCAGCAGTATAATAATAAACTGGATGCGTATAAACAGAAAATGGGAGACCAGTATACAGCCCTGCTGAATGAGGCCAGACGCGAAAATGCAGATATGAAAGAAGCGCATGCGCGGGAACTTTACTGGCAGAAAGAAAAATTTAATACAAAAATGAAAGATCGGCGGGAAGCTCTTGCGAAGCGGGAAGCCAAGGAAAGTGTTATCAAAGAATCTGCGAGGCTCAGAAAATGGCTTTTGGAACCAAATGACAAGCAGCATATTCCAGAAGAACTTCGAACCGTGGTAGCGGATTTCCTTAGCAACATTGATTTTTCTTCTAAGACTGATTACAACGGAGTGAAAAATCAGAGAACCATAGCGTGGGAAGAGGCGTTGAAAGCCTTCAACAAGATCAAAGAGACTGGTCAGATTACGGATCAGGATGGAAATGTACGCTATGTTGATATAGATCCTGATCAGGCAGCTCGAATGGAAGAACTGAATAAGAAGATAAAAGGTATAGATCGTCTGGAAGAATTGGATTCGTACAGTTTACAGGAATTATTGAAGACAGTTCGTTCTATGAAGTCGGCCATTACAGAAATCAACGAGTTGAAAACTAATAAAAAATATGGCGAAGTCAGTCTTCTGGCAGAAAGTGTATTTAGAGATACAAATTGCATGAAGGGACGGAAGGAATTCAGGGGAGCGGTTGGACAGGTGGATAGCCTTTTGAATGTAAAAATGATGGATCCGGTAACAGTATTTCATAAATTGGGACCGGCCATGGAAACGGTATATGATTCTCTTACAACGGGGTGGGATAAAAAAACCAAACTCCTGAAGGAAGCATCGGATTATTTCAGCGAGGCATTGGAAGAATGCGAACTCAAACCGAAGGATATTCGGGGATGGACCGGTAAAAATCCAGAGAGGCATAGCTTTAAACTTTCTGGAGGAGATATAACGTTGTCAACCGGACAGATCATGGCGCTGTACGAGTTAGATAAGCGAGGGCAGGCGCGGAAACATATTTATGATCAGAAAGGCGGAATCAAGGCCGGTGACATTGATCTTGGTACATCTTTGAAAGAAAAACGATTGTTGCCGGAGCGCTTGCGCGGAAACAAACCTGTCAGAGTTACGGAAGCAGACGTGAAAAAGATTACGGCTATTCTTACTGATAATCAGAGAGCATTGGCAGACAAAATGCAGCGTTTCCTTGGAAATAACGCGGCAGAGTGGGGAAATGAGGCATCCAGAGAGATGTATGGATATGATAAGTATAAGTCCAGAAACTATTTTCCAATCACAACGGACAAGGATTACATCACGCAGCCGGAGGGCAATAAAAAGGATTCCACTATTCGCAACCTCGGCATGACAAAGAGTACGAATGCCTATGCGAATAATCCAATTATCGTAGAGGATATTTTTGATGTGTTCACGCGGCATGTGGATCAGATGAGCAGCTATAACGGTTTGTTGGTGCCGCTTTCTGATTTGCATAAGCTTCTGAATTATAAGGATGCGCGGGGCTTTAATGATTCCAGTATCCAGGAGCGCATTAAAGCCACACTTGGAACCGGTACAGCAAAGTATCTGGATAATCTGGTTGATGATATCAATGGCTCTGTCCACACCAGGAATGATACAGGAATTGCGGATATGCTCATGGGCAACATGAAGGCTGCGGCGGTAGCCGGAAACATTCGTGTTGCAGTACAGCAGCCTGGTTCCATTGCCCGCGCTTATGCAGAGCTTGATGCAAAGTATATTGCAAAAGGGCTGACAAAGGACGCAAACTGGGACATTATCACAGAATACGCACCGATTGCGCAGTGGAAGGATTGGGGATTTTACCAGATGCAGGTATCCCGCCGCATGAAAGATATCCTTGTAGAGACTGACAGCGCAAAAGACCGATTTGTCAATAAAAGCATGGTGCTGGCAGAACTTGGGGATCAAGTGACGTGGAAACGCCTGTGGAATGCCGTGGAATATGAGACCATGGATCAGCATCCGGATCTGCAGAAAGGCTCTAAAGAATTTTACACGCAAGTTGGGCACAGATTTTCGGAAATTATCTACAAAACCCAGGTGGCAGATTCTGTTATGCTCCGCACCGAGGTCATGCGTTCAAAAGATGCCCTGGCAAAGATGGCAACTGCCTTCATGGGCGAACCGTTGAAAACCTACAATATGCTGTATCGTGCAGTATGGGATCTGAAAGCTGGAAGACTTGATAAAAAGACAGCCAGAAATAATGCAATGAGGGTGGCAGCAGCTTTCACGGCTAATGCTTTCCTAACTGCAGC
>ERZ780144.2317-NODE-2317-length-16842-cov-3.704474_pt1 | contig 16842 bp, 14 predicted proteins | sample MGYA00511380_ERZ780144 | MGnify/ENA primary metagenome ERZ780144 (study PRJEB29588, sample SAMEA1965858) | human gut metagenome | biome: human gut; feature: human-associated habitat; material: faeces | place: Denmark | collected 2008/2010 ... | reverse complement strand
CTGCCGCAGAGCATCCACGGCTCGGCGGCGTCCGCGCTCTCGCGCAGCAGCGTCAGCGGCGGGACCTGCATGCCCATGAGCTGGCCGTCATACTTGACCTGGTGCATGCCGCCGTCGCACACGGCGTAGTTCACGCCGAGGTTGCACTTGGCGTCGGCTACGCCGGTGAGGAACGTCCCGCACGGCGCTGCGAAAAAGCGGCCCATCTCGATCGTGAGCGGGTACTTTTCGCCGAAGGCGCGGATGTGCGCCGCCGCCGCGTCGAGCAGCGCGCAGTCGCGCGCCTCGGCGTCCTCGCGGAAGCACTCGGCGTTCAGCCCGGGGCCGTATTCCACGTGCTGCGCCGTGAAGCCGTATTGCTCGTGCAGCATCGTGAGGTATTCGTCCAGATGCGTGAGCTCCTTTGCAATCACGGCGTCCTTGCGCTTTTGCGTGCCGGAAAAGTAGTGGATGCCCACGATCGTCACGTTCGGGAACTCCGCCCGCCGGGCGACGAGCTCCGCCAGCGCGTCGGGGTCCATGCCGAACTGGCTGCCGGCGGTCAGGCGCGGCAGCACGCGGACGTGCTTTCCCTGCGCGGCCGCGGCGGCGCAGATGAGCTCAAAGTGCAGCGTGCTCTCGGCCGTGAGCAGATCTGCCCCCAGCGCGACGGCGCGCGCGACATCGTCCGCGCCCTTGTTCACGCCGGAGTACAGGATGCGCTCCGGCGGGATGCCGAGCCTTTCGCAGATCGTCAGCTCGCCGGGGGAGCACACCTCCACCCAGCGGAACACGTCCGGCAGGCCGCGCAGCACGAAGGGGTTGGCCTTCATGGAGTAGCACAGATTTACATCAGAGCCGAACGCGGCGCGCACCCTTTGAGCGCGCGCCGTGAAGGTCTCCAGATCAAACAGATACAGCGGCGTGCCGTATTTCGCGGCCGCCGTCCGGAGTGCAGTCTTGTCCATCAGTCCTCGTCCTGCAGGCGCTGCACCATGGCCAGCAGACGCTTGGCGGAGTTGAAGTTCTCCGGCACGAGGTCCTTGGCGCCGATCTCAATGTCAAACGCGTCGTTGAGCGCCGCGACGAGCGACACGATGTCGAACGACTCGAGAATGTGGTCGTCGATGAGGGCGGTCTCGGTCTCAAAATCCACGTCGGGGCGCAGATCGGTCAGAATGTCCATCAGTTCCTGTTCCATGATAAATATACCTCCTGAAATGAGTAGAGTAAGCGAAATTAGTGTTTGGCCGCGGCGGTGATGCGCTCGGCCAGCGCGCGCATGTTCGTCTTGCCATTGTCGAGCCGGGGCATGGCCTCGAGCTGCTCGATCTTGCGCGGTACCATAAAGCCCGGCAGGTCGGCGCGCAGGGCGACGGCGATGTCGCGCTTGGTCACGCCCTCGCCGGTGTAAAACAGCCAGATCTGCTCGTGCGCCTGGTCATAGAGCGCGCAGCAGTCTTCCACGCCGGGCACCTTCGCCGCGGCGAGGTCGATCTCCCCGAGCTCCACGCGGTGGCCGAGGTGCTTGACCTGCCGGTCCTTGCGGCCGTGGAACATGAGGTTGCCGTCGGGCGCGAAGTGCCCGAGGTCGCCGGTCTTATAGATGCGCTCGTCGTATGCGTGGTTGAGCGGGTTTTGCAGGAAGCTCTCGGCCGTTTTCTCGCGGCTGTTGTAGTAGCCCAGCGCGAGGATGGGCCCCTTGACGCAGATCTCGCCGATCTCGCCGTCGGGCACGGCCTCATTGCGCTCCGAGAGCAGAAACACCTCGTAGTGCGGGTACGGCTTGCCGATCGGCAGCACGTCGGTGTCCTCCACCAGACCGGGCACGACGTAATACGTGCACGAGGCGGTCGCCTCCGTCGGGCCGTACTGGTTGACGAACCGTGCCTCCGGCAGCGCGAGCTGCCACTGGCGCAGGCAGCTGCACGGCATCACCGAGCCGGAGAAGCACACCTTGCGCAGGTGCTGCGGCACGCTGCACTCGAACGCGCCGAGCGCGGCCGGCACCGTCAGCGCCGAGACGCTCCAACCCACGGCCGTGACGCCCTTGTCGTTCATGTATTCGAACAGGCGCTCCGGCGACATGAAAAGTTCCTTCGGGATGATGGCCGTCGTCGCGCCGAAGCGCAGCGGCAGATAGATGTCGCGCACGGCGGCGATGTAGTCCAGCGGCGACTGGTTGCCGAGCACGTCCTCGCGCGCGATGCCCATCACGCCGGCGTAGTCCTCGATGTAGCACATGAGCGAGTGCTGCGCCGTGATCACGCCCTTGGGCGTGCCGGTCGAGCCGGAGGTGAAGATGATGTACAGCGGGTCGAGCTCTCTGGCCCGTGCGCGGCAGTCAGACAGCAGCGCTGCGTCCTCCGTGCCTTCGAGCAGGTCCTCCGCGATGAGGATCGTGCCGGAAAAGTCCAGCGTCTTCGCCTTGTCGTAAAACGCGCGCTGCACGATCATCAGGTCGGTATCGAGCGTACTTAAAATAGAGTTGAGCCGGTGTACGGGCATCGTCCCGTCCATCGGGGCGTAGCAGCACCCGGCGTACACCGCGCCGAGAAACACCGCCGGCGTGTGCGCGTTGCGCCCGCTCATGACGGCGATGGGTTTTTTCTGCCCGGCGCGGAACTTTGCCGCCGCCGTACCGATGATGCGCGCCTCGCGCCGCACGTCGGCAAACGTCACCGCGCTGTCCTCATCGAGAAAAGCAGGCTTGTCCGGACAGGCTGCGGCGGTGGTTTCCAGCCAGTCGAGCACGTTGGTTTCCATGCGTGCCAGCTCCTTTCCGATAAATGTCCATAATCGCCTTATCCTATCATGTTTTTCACGCAAAAACAAGTCGCCATGTGTCATATTTAAGAAAAGGTTTAAGAAAAGGTTTAAGAAAAGGTAAGAATGTGGCGCCTCGGCAGGGGCGCTCGGGGGCCCGGCCCGCCGCGAACCGGCATCCGCGCAAAAGGCCGCCGCATCCGGTCTTTTGCACTTGACGCATCCGCACCCGCAAAGTACAATAGGAATTACCAAAAACAAGCGCTCCGCGGCGCAGCAGAATTTACGCGCTTTGCGGCATATTTTGCAGCCCCTTGTCTGTTACTGCCAAAATCATACCTGGAAAATTGTGAACAATTCCCCTCCCATTTTTGTGGAGAATGTGGTATACTTTAGGAAGCCGCGCGAATCTTTCGTGCGCGGTTTCGACGCATTCTGCGTCTGTCGTGTGCTATGATCGTTCCGGTTTCCGGGCACGGACCGGCGTCTCCGCGGAAGGGGGGGAATGCAGCGGGGCGGAAAGGAAGGTCACAGATGTCAAAGAGAGTTCAGAAGGTGTGGAACGCTGTCACCACCGTGCTGGTGATCCTGGTTGTCATTCTGGCGCTGCTTCTGGTGGGGGTCCGGCTGGTCGGCCTCCGGCCGATGTGCGTCCTGTCCGGCAGCATGGAACCGACTTATCACACCGGCTCGCTCATCTATGTCAAGCCCTGTGCGCCCGAGGACGTGCAGGTCGGCGATCCGATCACGTTCGTGCTCAATGAGGATCTCGATGTCGTCACGCACCGCGTCGTCTCCATTGATGCGGAAAATCAGCACTTTTATACGAAGGGAGACGCAAACGATGCGCCCGACGGCGCACCCGTCTATTTCAAGAACCTCATCGGCCGCCCGGTGTTCACCATCCCGTACCTGGGTTATGTCTCGCACTGGGTGTCGAACCCGCCCGGCATGTATCTGGCCATCGCGCTCGCGCTCGTGCTCATCATCCTGACGTTCCTGCCGGATGTGCTGCGCAAAGCGTCGGAGGCGGACGCGCGCGACGCTGCCCGCCGCGCCGCGGACAAGCCCGGCGATGCCCCAGATGCCAAAAATTCCGGCGAAAATATGGGAAAATAAAGGTTCCGTGCAATATTTTGCCTGTTCGTGCATTAACTTAGTGATCGCTGGCAGCGCCCGGCACGGCGCTGTTGGACATAGGAAGCTTTGAACAAAAGTAAGGGAGGAAAACATGACATGAAGAAGAAAACTCTGACGATCGCCATCGCGCTCGTGCTCGTTGTGGCGCTGGCGGTCGGCGCGACGTATGCGTACCTGACGGCGACGACCAAGGTGGTTACCAATACCTTCACGGCTGGCGGCGCGGTTACTGACAAAGATCTGACGCTGAAAGAGCACGTCGCTACCCCGAACGCCGACGGTTCTTATACGCTTGGCACCACCTATCTCGATGAAGGCAAGGGCAACAGCTACGTTGTTCTGCCGGGCGTGAACCTGCCGAAGGACCCGACCGTCACCGTTGAAAAATCGACCGGTACCTACTACCTGTTTGTCACGGTGGAAAAGGGCAGCGGTTTCACGGGCACGAATCCGTCGCTGAGCTACACGACCGACAGCGCGTGGGAGCAGCTGGATATTTTTAAGGAAGGCACGACGGACGTGACGAATAAGGAACTGTATGTGTATTCTGTCACCACGGATGGTACGACTACTTACATTCAGCCCAAGAGCGACACCGCCGTTTCCCACGCTATCCTTGCTGGCATTGTTGGCGATACTTCCAACACCATCAAGGTGTCTGACGGCAATGCCGCGCTGCAGCTGGGCGATAACGGCTCTGAGCTGAAGTTCACGGCGTATGCTTGCCAGTCTGCTGGCTTTGCTACTCCTGCTGCGGCATGGAACGGCGCGTTTGCGGAAAGCACCGGCTTCACTGCTGGAATGCCCAGCCTTCCCGAACCGCCCGCCAACCCGTAATCACCCCCTCGCTTTTCCCATGTAATATACGCACAGAAGGCTGTGCGGAAAAATAGAAAAGGAGAACGCTACATATGAAAAAGAAAACCATTCTTGTGGCTGCCATCGCAGTCATGCTCGTCGCGGCGCTCGTCGTCGGCGGTACCCTCGCGTACTTCACCGATAAAGACAATGCGACCAACACCTTCACCGTCGGCAATGTGAAGATCGACCTGATTGAGTCCACCTATCACCGCGAAGGCAACGATAACTCCGGCGATAAGAGCATCCCTGATCCCACCCAGACCGCGAGCGGCATGAAGTATGTCACGGACGGTCACAAGGCTTTCACCAATGAAGAGATCAAGGCAGACGCTGAAAAATATGCTGACTATATCGGCGAAAAGGGTTTGGATATGGTCCCCGGCCGCAACGTTGCCAAGTGCCCCTACGTGATCAATACCGGCGATAATGCTGCTTACATCCGTATCCGTGTTATGGTTCCGTCCAAAGCCAACAACGATTACGTTGCTGTGAAGGACGGCGGCGTCATCACCAACCAGTGGTGCAGCACCTCCATGATTAGCGGCGAGTTCAAAGCGGCTACAGGAGATAGAACTCCTGCTATCGAGATTGGTGGTTACACCGATCCGGAGACCAAAGTCGTTTATGATGTTTACACCTTCGTTCGCAACGAGCCTCTGGCCGCTGGCGCTATGACCGAGTGGAACGTGTGGAACTTCATCGGCATCAACAAGGATGCAAACACCGCTGACATCCAGAAGGCTATCGAAGCTGGCGCAATCGCCGAGAACGGCACTCTGCACGTTCTGGTTCAGGCGGACGCCATTCAGGCGGAAGGCTTTGCGAATGCAGATGCAGCTTGGGCGGCTTTTGCTGCGCAGAAGTAATTCCCCAACATTTTGACCCCGAAGGGGCGGCGCGGCGCGCCGCCCCACTCGGAGCCTACGGGCCCGAAAGGGGCTGGCTTCCGTCCGGCGCAGATGCCGGCCGGGTCAAAGCTTCCCCGGCCCCTTTCAGCCCTTTATTCCCGGTTCCGTCCGGGCGCGGGCGGCGGAGCTGCCGCCGTCCGCGCGCAGACAGAAATGGAGATCCCACAAAATTTCCTGCGCGCGCCCTCCGGGGCGCGGAGAATCCCTCAGCATCAAGAAACATTCCCTCGAGGAGAAAGGTGGTTTGTGCATGAAGAAGAAGTGGACCATCACGGCGGTGCTCGTCCTGGTGGTGGCGCTGCTTGCGGTCGGCACGTGGGCGTATTTCTCGGCCGTCGGCCGGGCGGATAACGTCATCACGATGGGCTCCGTCAAGCTTGCACTGCACGACGAGGACGGCACCGGCCAACCGTTTACGACGGTGAGCGCCATGCCCGGCAGCGTCGTGGACAAAGTGGTTTATGTGGAGAACGTCGGCTCCGGCGCGTTTTACACCCGCGTGAAGATCACGCCTGAGGTGGTCGCCGCGAATGGCGAGCTTGTCCCGCTCACGGACAGGAGCCTGCTCACGCTCGACCTGAACGACACTGACTGGATCCCCGGCGCGGACGGATACTATTATTATAATGGTACCCTCTCGCCGAAGGCTGCCACGTCGAAGCTCTTCAACCACGTCACGTTCAGCAAGGACATGGGCAATGAATATCAGAACACCACGGTGCATATCTACGTCACGGCCGAGGCCGTCCAGACGGCGAACCTGGACAAGTACGGCCCCATTGACGTGTGGAAGCACGTCGGAACGGTCGAGGTGAGCACTTCGAGCACGCAGATCGATCCGATCCCGACAGCCTGAGACAGGAGGACGAAAACATGAAAAAACGTATTCTCTCGCTCGTCCTCTGCGCGGCCATGCTCCTGAGCATGTGCCTGTTCATGGGCGCCGGCGTGACGGAGGACACCTCCGATACCCCGGCCGAGAGCACCGCCGCGGCGGAGAGCTATGCTCCCGCTGTGAACTTTACAAACGTTGCACCGTTTGTCGAAATGAACGCGCAGGTGCAGCATGGCCCCGCCCGCGCGCCGATGCTCAGTGCGGCCAGCGCGAACGCGGCGAACACGCAGCTCGTGACCAATGATGGCGTTGTGACGACCAAGACCGCCACGGCGAATGATGACAGCACTTATACCATCACGCTCACGTCGTATACCACCGGCAACGTCACGCAGCAGCAGACGACCAAGCCGACGGACTTCGTGCTGGTGCTCGACCAGTCCGGCTCGATGAAGTTTTGCATTGGGTGTGGCAATAAAATTGGTCGGTATAGTACGCATACTGTGTATGTAGCGACAACGTCTATTTCGGAAAGTAATACGTACTATATTAAAAGCGGAAATAATTATGTTGAGGTTACGCACTGCGATGGCACACACATTATACTTGGAAATTGTAGTGGAGGGGAAGGCTGGTATACTGGCGAATATTACTCGGGCCATACTCCAGATGCACGGATTACACCGAAAACAGACGCAACCCCGAACGGCACGCAGTTTTATGTGCAGAGAACCGAGGCGTGCAGTTCCCGCTTGGACGCGCTAAAGACAGCTGTTACCAACTTTGCAAATCAGGTTGCCACAAGCGCCAAGGGCCCGGATGGACAGGAGGGCGGCGGCGATGATGTGAATCACCGCGTTGCCGTGGTTGGCTTTGCGGATACAGATTCGAGCTATGGCAACAATACGGAGTTGCTCTCTATCAGTGGTCGTAATAGCGGAAAGGTTGGCGTGGCATATGACAACATTTCGGATCAAAATCTGAAAGATGTTCTGCAGAGCATGGACACCACCGCCGGACAAACGATGGTGACGAACGCCATCAATGCGCTTGCTGCGAGCGGTGCGACGAGAACGGATCTCGGTGTAGACATGGCCAAGCGCATTCTGGCAGCAAACCCGGTGACGGATGGCGAGCAGCGTAACCGCGTCGTGATTGTGTTTACGGACGGATCACCGACGGATAGCAACGGGTTCGAGAAAGAAGTTGCAAGTAGCGCCATTGACAAAGCACAGGAGATTAAAGATACGGGCGCGACTGTTTATTCCATTGGTATCTTCTCCGGCGCAGATGCTACCAGCAAAGGGACGGAACCGAACGGAGACTTGGGCGATAATAACAGATCGCTTCCCGCGGCTTCCAACTGGTTCATGCAGGAGCTGTCCAGCAACAACGGCACGCCCCAAAACCCGAGCTATTACCTCTCTGCGGGTGACGCGAAATCGCTCAACGCGATCTTTGAGCAAATCAGCGACAACATTTCTAACCCGAACATTTTGCTTGGCTCGAGCGCTTATGTGCAGGACACCGTTTCGCCGTACTTCACAGCGCCCGCGAACGCAAGTGCGATAGAGGTTTACACAGAAGATGCTGTCTACGATACGAGCAACAACCTTACGTGGACGAACAAGCAACCGTTTAGCGGCGAAAAATCGGTAGTTGACAAGACGGTAAAAGTGACCGGCTTTGACTATGACAAGAACTTTGTTTCCGTGACAGGGCGAGATGAGAGCGACTCGAAGAAGGACGGCACTTTCCATGGCCGTCGTCTGGTCGTGACGTTTACCGTCAAGGCGGAGACTGCATTCCTCGGCGGCAACAACGTGCCGACCAATGTCGCGGAAAGCTCTGGCGTTTATCAGAGCGACGGAACTGTGGTTGAAAACTTTGATCAGCCCGAAGTGAACGTTCCCATCAAAGCTCCGACACTGACGAAGAAGGACGCAAATGTCTACTACGGCGGCGACGTACCGACGGCTGAAAAGCTCTGCGCCACGGGCGCCATTGGCGAAAAAATGGCTGACTATGTGGATATCAAGTACAGTGTGGCTGGCACAGTTAAAAACACGACCGATGACACCTATCAGGTGACCATGACCGTCTCACCGAAACATGACGGAGCTAACGCGGATGGCGCAGTCCAGACGGCACAAACCAAGACTGTGACGTCCACGGTCAATGTCTACAAGCCGGAAATCACATTCAACGACTCGCGCATCAACTACGGCGACGCTGCTGACTATAACAGCAACGGCGGCGCAGTCGTGTGGAAGCACGGTAACGATGTTGCCGTGGCTGCAAACATGACCGGCGAAGCGCCTGCGCTGACATATACTTATGGTCCGCAGGAAGGCGCGTTTAAGCAGGATACCTATGTGAACGTGACGGTCACCAGCGACAAGGATACTGTCACCACAAAAATTAGAGACGCTGTTACATTCGTGCATACAAAGGACACAGACTTCCCGGGCTGTAGCTTTGACCCCGCGCAGGGGCAGTTCATCGTGCACATCAATGTGTTCGACCTGACGATTGAGAAGAAGGCTGCGAATGGCTCGAAGATCGACCCGAACCAGATCTTCGTGTTCCATGTCGTTAGCGACGATAAGCAAACCGACATGGAAGTGACAGTCAAAGGCACCGGCTCCGTGAAGATCAAGGGTCTGCCGCTCGGCACAACCTACACTGTCACCGAGGATACCAATTGGACATGGCAGTATACACCGGATAAAGCATCGCAAAAGATTGAGCCTAATGGCGACAGCACGGTGACCTTTACCAACACGTACAGCAAGTCCAACTGGCTCACGAGTTTTGCCGAAGTGATCAACAAGTGGATCACAACGGGCGATAAGACAACGATCACTCCAGAGAAAATCTGGCCGAAGAACTGAATAGGAGGGATGACATATGAAACGTATCTTTAACGGTTCAGGCGGGAGAAAGACCGCGCTCATCCTCTCCCTGTGCCTGATCTTCGCGCTGGCAGTCGGCACCACGGTTGCCCTGCTGGTCGCGCACACCAACGCAGTGACAAACACGTTCAAGGTTGCCGAGTCCGGCACGCACATTGAAGAAGTAACGAAAGACGGTGTGAAGTCCAGCATCATCGTACAAAACACCGGCACGGCCACGTCCTATGTCCGCGTCAAGCTGGTCATGAACTGGGTGGACGGGAATGAAAACGTCGTTTCCGGCGACAACCTGCCGCCGGTTGCGCTCAACAGTGACAACAGCTGGTTCCGCGGTTCTGACGGTATCTACTACTACACCAAGCCGGTCGCACCGAAAGATGCGGAGACGGGCAAGGTCACGACGAACCTGCTGCAGGAGGGCAACCCCATCAAGCAGCCGGAAGGTGCTCCCGAGGGCTGCCACCTCGAGGTGACGGTGCTGGCCGAGAGCATTCAGGCTGCACCGGATTCGGCTGTGACGGAAGCCTGGAAGGTAGTCAAAGTTGTAGACGGCAAACTGACAGAGAACAAGTAAGGAGGGCAACGGTATGAAACACAAAAAGCTTACCATGATCGTCGCCCTCGTGCTGGTGGTCGCACTGGCCGCCGGACTGGGCATCTGGGCGACGGGCGAGGCGAACATCCCCACCGTCACGTACTATGACGGCTCGGACGGCACCAACGCACGCTTCACCTTCACCCACACCGGCAAGGGCTCGGACACGAACCTGTTCCCGAACTTCTCCGACTGCATGCCCGGCGACAGCCTCACGCAGACCATCCGCGTGCAGGCCGACAGCAAAAACGGTGTGCAGGGCGCAAAGATCTATCTGCGCGCGGAGATCAACGGCGACGCCTCCGCCAAGGAAGGCTCCGCCATCACGTACAACGATGTGCTCGATCACATCAGCATGACCGTGTCGAAAAACGGCGTTGCGCTCGCGTCCAACAAGACCGCGAAGCTCTTCAGCCAGCTCGACGCGAGCAAGGGCCTCAAGAACAACGTCTTCATTGCCGAGGTCAGCCCCAAGACTGACCCGGTCGATCTGGACGTGACCATCGAGGTCGACCCCGCCATGGGCAACGCGTTCCAGGAAGCGGCTGCGCACATCACGTTCGTGTTCTCCGTCGAGGACAACGAAGTGCCGCCCCCGCCGCTGGAGCGTGAGAAGCACGACGCGTACATCGTCGGTTACCCGAACGGCAACGTCGGCCCGCTCGATCCGATCACGCGTATGGAGGTCGCCACGATCTTCTACCGCCTGCTGCAGGACGACGCGCGCGAGCAGGTCTGGTGCACCACGTATCCGTACCCGGATGTGGAGGCCAACAGCTGGTACAGCAACCAGGTCGCCACGCTGACGAACGCCGGCATCCTCGCCGGCTTCCCGGACGGCACGTTCGGCCCGGCGAAGCACATCACCCGCGCGGAGTTTGCGACGATCGCGGCGCTGTTCTTCCACGCGCCGGAGGTTGAGGGCGACGCGTTCTCGGATATCTCCAACAACTGGGCGCGCGAGTATATCAACCGCGCGGCGGCGCTCGGCCTGGTCAGCGGCTTCCCGGACGGCACGTTCCGCCCGGATGCGGAGATCACCCGCGCCGAGGTCATGGAGATCATCAACAACGTCCTCTTCCGCACGCCGGACAAGGATCACTTCCTCTCCGACATGGTCACCTGGCCGGACAACAGCGACCCCGACGCCTGGTACTATGAGCCCGTGCAGGAAGCCACCAACAGCCACGATTATGAGCGCGTGAACAACAAGTCGCCCGAGACGTGGACGAAGATCACGCAGCAGCGTGACTGGGATGCGCTCGAGGCCGAGCTGGCCCAGAAGTACCCCAACCGCTAAGCGCGCAGCGCTGACGGAAAACCAAACCATAGCGAACACCCCCTGTGCAAAGCACAGGGGGTGTTTGTATATATTATGCTATTTTTGCGCGGCGAGCGCGTGCTTTGAAGGTTTGCGGGTCTCCGGTTTTGGCGCGGGACGTGCCTGTCAAGCGCCGGAGAGGTATCCCCTGCACAAAAAAGCGCCCCGGCGGCTGCCGGGGCGCTGACGTGGGATGCGTTATCAGCCCAGATACTGCTTGTCGTAGTTGTTCTGGATGCAGGAGATGACCTTCGTGATGACGGTGTTGAACGGGGTGGGCACGCCCAGCCGCTCGCCGTAGCGCGCGATGGCACCGTTGAGCACGGAGATCTCCGTCTGGCGCTGGTGCAGCACGGCGTCCTGCGCCATGGACGGATAGTAGTTGCCGAGGTTGGCGACGATGTTCGGCTCCTCCTTTTCCATGAGCGGCCAGAGATCGCCGATGCCGAGCGCCTGCGCGACAGCGCAGCCCTCTTTCCAGACGTGCATGACGATGTCGTGGCCGTAGGGGTCGGCGAACGTTTCCTTCACCTTCAGGCGCATGACGGCGCTCACGCCGTTGTAGCCGCTGTTGGCGATGACTTTCTTCCAGATGTACGGGCGCACGTCTTCGTCAAAGCTCGCGTTGCAGCCGCCCGCCTGGAAGCATGCCTCGAGCGCCTTGCCGGCGGCGTCGGCCTTCGGGTTGTTGTGCACGGCGCCGAAGTGCATCTGGATGCCCTTTTCCGGCTTGCTCACGCACACGCCGGGGCCGGCCAGTTCCGTGCCGATCAGGCCGCTGCCGTAGAGGATGCGGTCGGTCTCCACGAACTGGGCGAGCACCTCGTCGTTGCCGAGGCCGTTCTGCAGCGAGACGACGACCGTTTCCGGCCCGATGCAGGGCATGGTGTCGGCCATGACGTCCGCGGTCTGCGTGGCCTTGACCATGAGGATGACCATGTCCATGGTGCCGATGTCGTGCGCGGTGGCGCTCGTGTGGAAGCCGGTGAGCACTTCCTCACCCTCCGGCGTGCGGAAGACCAGCCCGTCGGCCGCGATCTTGTCCATGTGCGCCTTATACTTATCGACGAGCCAGAGCTCGGCGCCGCCCTTGCGCAGATAGGCGGCGAACACGCTGCCGGCAGCGCCGGAGCCGATCATTGCAATTTTCATGCGTTTGCCTCCTTAGCAGACTGCCGGCCGGTTGTTGGCCGGCCGGCAGAGAAAATCCGGGATGGGAAATTACTTCAGGTACTGCTTGTCGTAGTTGCCCTGGATGCAGCGCACGACCTGGGACAGGACCTTGCACACCGGGGTGTCGATGCCCAGTTGCTCGCCGTACTCGGCGATCTTGCCGTTGAGCACGTCGATCTCGGTCTGGCGGTGATTGAAGAGCATGTCCTGGCACATGGACGGATAGTAGTCCGCGATGTTGGTGACGATGTCCTTGTGATCGTGGGCGATGAACTCGTCGGCGTCCATCGGCACGCCCTTGGCGGTCGCGACTGCGCAGGTCTCACGGATGACGCTGTGGAACAGCCACTGGCCGAACGGATCCGCCTCGACCTCGCCGATCTTCAGACGCAGGACCGCGCACACGGTGTTGACGGTGGCGTTCACGCAGACCTTTTTCCAGATGAACTTGTAGATGTTGTTGTCGGTGCCCGGCTCGCCGTCGCGCCAGTAAGCGTCGCAGCCGCCGTCACGGTAGCACTTGAGCATCTCGGTGCAGGCTGCGTCGGTGAGCTCCGAGCGGACCGCACCGCCGAAGTTCATCTGCACGCCGCCGGCCGGGGTGGACACGCAGTGTGCGGGTTCGGGCAGAGCCGTGCCCAGCACGCCGGAGCCGATGATGCAGCGCTCTTTCGGGAAGACCTTGAAGAGGTTGTCATCGTTGCCGAGGCCGTTGATGAGGGAGACGGCGACGGTCGTGTCGCCGATGACGGGCATGGAGTCCTGGATGGCCTGCTCGAGCTGGGTCGCCTTGGTCATGTAGATGATGACGTCGACCTTGCCCTCCGCCGCGGCCGCGTCAGCAGCGGTGGTGTAGGTGCGGAAGCCCTTGAGCTGGTAGTCGTAATCCTTGTAGCCGCCATCTTCCTCCTGATGGATGGTGAAGTGCATGCCTTCCTCGGCGACCTTCTTCATGTGGGCCTCGTAGCGGTCGATGAGGATGATGTCCGCACCGCCCTTACGCAGGTAAGAAGCGAAGACGCTGCCGGCTGCGCCGGAACCATACATTGCAAATTTCATAACTTTTTCTCTCCTTTTCTGATTCTGTTTGCGATATCTTCGGCCGCTGCAGGCGGATGCCTGACGGCGGATTACCGAACGGTGTTGGTGAGGGTGCCGATGCCCTCGATGCTGCACGCGACCACGTCGCCCGGGTGCAGCCACTTCGGCGGGTCAAAGCCCATGCCCACGCCGGCGGGCGTGCCCATGGAGATGATCGTGCCGGGCCGGAGCGTCATGCCCTGACTGAGCTCGGCGATCACGTACGGCACGTGGAAGATCATGAGATCGGTCGTGCTGTCCTGCCGGAGCTCGCCGTTGATGCGGCTCTGGATTTTCTGCGGCCTGCGTACGTCGAATTCCTCCGGCGTGACGATCCACGGGCCCATCGGCGTGAAGCCGTCGAGACTCTTGCCGCGGTACCACTGCTTGTGCTGGTTCTGGATCGTGCGCGCGCTCACATCATTTAAAATGGTGTAGCCGAACACGTAGTCCAGCGCGTCCGCCTCGCTGACGTTGTACGCCGGGCGGCCGATGACGACGGCCAGCTCTGCCTCATAGTCGAGGTCGGCGACCAGATCGCTGTGGCTGAGAATGTCGCCGCCGGGGGCAACGGCCTCGTTCACGCGCTTGGAAAAATAGATCGGGAACGTATCCGGCGCCTTGACGCCCTTGCCGGCGACGGCCTCGCTCTCCTTGGCGTGGTCAAAATAATTGATGCCCAGGCAGATCACGTCCTGCTCCGGGCGGGGGATGGGCGCGAGCAGCCGCACGCGCTCGAGCGGCAGACCTTCACCGCGCAGCACGGCGGCGGTGTCCAGCACCGGCCAGATGCCGATGAGCGTCTGCATGTCCGCACAGCCCGGCACGGGATGCACGGCAGTGCCGGCCGCGTTGAGCAGGCCGACGGCGCTGCGGCCGTCTTTTTCAAATGTCACGAGCTTCATAACGTGCGCGCTCCTTCCAAAATCGACACGGGGTCGTGAATGTGTACGCAAAAATGATGGTTAAAAATTCATCAATCGCGTTTGCCGAACCTGCTGGCCCTTGTCAAAAATACGCCAATCTCGTTTGTCAGAAATTCGACAAAAGATTTGCACTCCCAGCGTTGTTATGATAGCACGAAAGTGTAGACGCCGCAACTGTTTTCTTTCTGTCAGAGCGCCAAAATCGCATAAAATATTACAAAAGCGCCAGAATCAGAGTGCATAAAAATACATGCAGGATTTTGTGCAACTCGACAATTTTCAGAAAATGACTGAAAAATATTGGGGATTGGAAGAGGCTGTTATTGACTTTTGCGTGTGAGAGAATTATAAATTTACTATCCCGAGTTGTTAACGACTTGTTCATAAATTAACACATGGGTGTGGATTTCGAGCCCTGTCCCGGTTGGTAGGAGAGCACGAGGCAGGATTGAAATAAAAGAGAGAAAAGCAAAAAAGAGCAAAAAGAGAGGTAAAAAATGGATAACAAAAAGCTCAAGAGCAGCTGGGCAGCCGCCTTTACCGTGGCGTCTGTCTGGTTCGGCACCCACGTGGGCGCCGGCTTCGCGACCGGCAACCAGGTCGTGAACTATTTCGTCCAGTATGGCTGGACCGCGGCGATCTTCCCGCTGCTGGCCATGGGCATTCTGGCCGTTGTCATGTACATCATGATGAAGTTTGCCAAGCTCAGCGGTTTCGACAACTACAAGGACACCTATCGTGCCCTGTATCCGAAGCCGTGGATGGAGATCTTCTTTGAGGTCTTTTACATCATCATCATCCTCGCGGCGGTCGCGTCCTGCGTTGACGGCGCCGGCGGCATCGTCAAGAGCCTGATCGACCTGCCCGATATCATCTGCAACCTCGTCATCATCGCCCTGCTGATCCTTCTGTCGATCTTCGGCGTTGACCTGATCATCAAGGCTTCCACCGTTCTTTCCACCGCGATCCTGATCGTCACCGCGATCCTGGTCATCATGGGCTTCGTCGTTCCGATCGACGCGGTTGCCCAGGAACTGGCCACTGAGAACGCGGCTTACGCTGCCATCCCGGCCATCGCTGACGTCACCTCCCAGAAGGGCCTCGAGGGCGTCTGGCGCGGCGTGTTCGTGTACGCTGCTTTCCAGTGCGTGTCCGTCCCGGCCATGATCGCTGCTTCCACCGAGCTGACCCACAAGGGCGTCAAGCGCGCCAGCATCCTCGGCTGGCTCATGAACGGCGGCGCGCTCGCCGCTTCCGGCGCCATGCTGCTGCGCTGGTACCCGATCCTCTGCGCCATCAAGAAAACCGGTGTTGATACGGTTGCCAGCATTGCAGCCCGCCATATCGGCGATGTCATGAAGCTCCCCAACCAGAGCGTTGTCACCCTCATGGGCAGCGGCTACACCTGGCTGTTCGTCGTGTACACCATCCTGCTGTTCTGCGCGTTCGTGTCCACGTCCGTCACGCTGGTCTACTCCATGATCCAGCGCTTCGAGGGCCACTGCTTCCCGAAGGCCATCAAGAGCAAGGCTGTGCGCAGCGTGATCGTCGGCCTGATCGTCATCGGCCTGTGCTATGCAGTTTCCCTGCTCGGCCTGTCGACTATCATCTCCAAGATCTACGGCTATGACGGCTACTATGCATTGATCGTTGTTGTGCTCCCGGCGTTCATCTGGGGCATCCCGAAGATCAAGAAGCTGTCTGCCGAGAAGAAGGCAGAGCTGTCGGAGTGATCTGACCACGGCGCAACTCTCCAGCGTCTCAACCAAAAACACGGATCGCTGCGTTTGCAGCGTCATAGAGAGGCAACCCCGCAGGCTTTGGCCTGCGGGGTTGTCGCTGTTTTGCGGGGAGTTAGTGGCAGCGGAGCAATGTGACAGAACCGCAGGGGAGCCCGAGGGGGCGAGGCCCGCCTCGAATCCGGTCTCATGCGCAAAGCCCTGACGGGTCAGGGCTTTTGCGCGGCCGCTCTCAAGGAGCGGCCGCGGGTTTGATCAACGCTTACAGGTCGAGGATGCCGAGCAGCACGATACCGATGACGATCAGCACCAGCATCAGATAGTGCCGCCACGAGAGCTTCTCGCGCAGGAAGATGCGGCTCCAGAGCACGGACGCTGCGCAGTAGGCCGCGATGATGGGCGCGGCGTACATGACGTGGTCCTCGTCCGCGATGGCGTAGATGTATGCGAACTGACCGGCCGTCTCAAAGAGCGCACCGATATATTTCGGCGCCTCGCGCTTGGGCTGGAAGCGGTCGTGCCGGAAGAACTTGACATACACGAACGACACCACGGCCGCAAACAGGAACGTCAGCTCATACGCGCAGTTGGCCGAGTCCGGGTC
>ERZ780144.2314-NODE-2314-length-16868-cov-4.851008_pt1 | contig 16868 bp, 12 predicted proteins | sample MGYA00511380_ERZ780144 | MGnify/ENA primary metagenome ERZ780144 (study PRJEB29588, sample SAMEA1965858) | human gut metagenome | biome: human gut; feature: human-associated habitat; material: faeces | place: Denmark | collected 2008/2010 ... | reverse complement strand
AGGAAGTGGATGAGATCCTGGAATCCATGGTCTGCAAGAATCTGTTCCTGTGCAACCGTCAGGAGACGGCATTTTATCTGCTGATGATCCCGGATACCAAAGTGTTCCATACCAAAGATCTGTCGGCGCAGATCGGCTCGGCCAGGCTTTCTTTTGCCAAGCCGGAATACATGGAGAAATTCCTGGATATCACCCCCGGCTCTGTCAGTGTACTCGGTCTGATGAACGATAAGGAACATCAGGTGAAGCTGCTGATCGATGAAGAGGTGCTGAACAGCGAATATTTCGGATGCCACCCCTGCATCAATACCTCCAGCCTCCGGATGCGGACGGCGGATCTGATCGAAAAGGTGCTTCCTGCCATGGAACATGATTTTGTAAAAGTAAAGCTGTAAAAAGCATCTATGAACTTACGAAATAAAAGTGAGGAGCTCCTATGATACTGGAAATTCTGACATATACACATAATATTACGACTATGCTGTTCGGCATCTTCCTGTCGGCTTTTTTTCTGGGTGTGAAGAAGGACAAAACGAATGTAGGGAAGTTGTTGCTATTGGCAGTGATTTCCGGGGGATTATATATGGTCTGCGTATCTGTGCTGGGTCCGGAGATGATGGATCAGATATACCCACTGATCGTTCACGTGCCGCTATTGCTGATGCTGGTGCTCTATTATAAATTCAGAATATTACCGTCCCTGATCTCTATCTTCACTGCCTATTTGTGCTGCCAGTGCAGTAACTGGATGGGGTTGTTCGTACTGTCGGTAACAGGAAAAGAGTGGTGCTATTACGCCTGCCGTATCGTGGTGACGCTGGTGGTATTTTGGGTATTGTGCCGCTATGTCTGCCAGACGACGGCGATGCTGTTGACCAAGACGAATCGGGAATTACTGCTGATCGGAAGTCTGCCGCTGGTGTATTATATTTTTGACTATGCCACGACGAAGTTTTCCAAGCTGCTTTATACCGGCAACAGGGCGGTGCCGGAATTTCTCGGATTTGCCATCTGTCTGTCGTATCTGATTTTTTTGCTGGTGTATTTCCGGGAATACGAGATGAAGAGCAAGGCAGAGCAGTATAATGAGCTGATCCGTATGCAGATGAATTCTTTTCAGGCGGAGATGGACAATACAAGGAAAAGCGAGAAAAAGATGTCAATCCTGCGGCATGATACGAGACATCATATGGCCGTCCTGAGGACTCTGATCCAGCAGGGAGATTGTGAAAAAGCGCTGGAATATCTCAATGAGGTCAGCCAGACCTATGATGATACTGTCATTAAGGCATATTGTAGGAACGAAATGGTGAATTCGGTGCTATCTACATATAATACCCGATTTGAGGAGCAGAAAATTCCCTGGGATACACAGGTCACGATCGGAGAGAAGCTCCCCTGTTCGGAAATGATGTTCTGTGCGATCCTGTCGAATGTACTGGAAAATGCCATGCATGCGGTACAGGAGCTGCCGGAGAGCAGACGAAGGATTGAGCTGTCTCTGTCGGAGAAGGCAGGGCATCTGCTGCTCATGGTGAAAAATCCGGTGCAGATAATGCCGGTATTCACGGATGGAATTCCGGTCACAGAGCGTTCCGGACATGGTCTGGGGGTTCGGAGTATCGTATACTATGTGGAAAAACTCAACGGACAGTATCAGTTCCGGATGGAAGACGAGGAATTTGTAGTCCGGCTTATCTTCTGAGCACACTGGAGACTTTCTCCAGTGTCTTTTTCTATTGAGAAAACTTCTTCCTTTCGGTATAATGATGTCAACAATAACAGGTTGTTTGCAGGAAGGAGTCATTGAACGAATGAAATATACACTGGATTATCAGAAGTATGCGGAGCTGGCAAGACGCGTGGCGGCAGAAGGAAGTGTGCTGCTGCGGAATGAAGAGGATACCTTACCGTTACGCAGGGGACAGAGAGTATCTGTATTCGGAAGAACACAGTTTGAGCATTACAAGAGCGGCACAGGCTCCGGCGGCATGGTTAATGCTCCTTATGTCACGAATATCATTGACAGCCTGAAAGAAGATGGAACCATACAGGTAAATGAAGCGCTGGAGAAGGTGTACCGTGAGTGGCTGAAGGAGCATCCCTTTGATGTGGGAGAAGGCTGGGCCATGGAACCCTGGAATCAGGAGGAGATGCCCGTAGATGAAGAACTGGCGGTGCAGGCAGCAGGACAATCGGATGCAGCGATCGTGGTCATCGGGCGTACTGCCGGGGAAGATAAGGATAACAGTGCGGCGGAGGGAAGCTATCTGCTGACAGCATTGGAGGAGGAGCTCCTTCGTAATGTATGTCATGCTTTTGAGCATACGATCGTGGTACTGAATGTCGGTAATATTATAGATATGAAATGGGTAGACCGGTATCAGCCGCAGGCAGTACTCTATATCTGGCAGGGAGGTCAGGAGGGTGGCAGGGCCTGTGTAGACGTTCTGACCGGCAAAGTAAATCCCAGTGGTAAATTAAGTGACACGATTGCAGAAGATATTGAAGATTATCCTTCCACGGAAAATTTCGGAGATCCGGTGGAGAATTTCTATACCGAGGATATTTATGTAGGATATCGTTATTTTGAGACCTTTGCGAAAGATAAGGTGAAGTATCCTTTCGGATTTGGATTATCTTATACGAAGTTCCAGACAGAGATCCTGGGATTCTCAGTACAGGGCATGGCAGTCACGGCAGTTGCAAAAGTAACCAATGTCGGGGGAGTATCCGGCAGAGAGACTGTGCAGCTGTATCTGGAAGCACCTCAGGGGAAATTAGGAAAGCCTCTGCGCCAGCTGGCTGCATTTGCGAAGACAGAAGAACTGAAGCCGGGTGAGACAGAAGAACTGCTGCTGAAAACAGAGCTGACGGAGTATGCTTCCTATGATGACAGTGGTGTCACCGGACATAAATCCTGCTATGTACTGGAAGAGGGAGACTATATCTTCTATGCCGGAACCGATGTGCGAAGTGCGGCAGAGGCTGGCAAGGCGACCCTGACAGAGCTTCGGGTAGTGCGGATGGTGACGGAGGCAATGGCACCGGTACAGGAGTTTAAGCGCCTGAAACCTTTCTTTTTCGAGGAAAAGGATCATGCCATTGCAAACTGGGAAGATGTACCTTTACGAACGATAGATCTGGCGGACAGGATTCTTAAGGAGAGACCTACGCAGAGTGAGTATGCGGGAGACCGTGGCTGGAAGCTGGCGGATGTATCGGATGGAAAAATCACATTGGAACAGTTTCTGACACAATTGTCGGACGAAGACCTGATCTGTATGACCCGCGGAGAGGGCATGTGTTCCCCGAAAGTGACTCCGGGTACAGCAGCAGCCTTCGGCGGAGTGACAGAAGAACTGAAGAAATTTGGGATTCCTATAGCCTGTTGTTCGGACGGACCCTCCGGTATCCGTATGGATTGCGGCACCATGGCATATGCCCTGCCTAACGGCACCTTGCTTGCCTGCACCTTTGATCCGGAGCTGGTGGAGGAGCTGTATGAGATGGAGGGCATGGAGCTTCGGAAGAACAAGATCGACACCCTCTTAGGACCCGGCATCAATATCCACAGGAATCCATTGAACGGTCGTAACTTTGAGTATTTTTCGGAAGACCCGTATCTCACCGGTATCATGGCAGCAGCACAGCTGACCGGCATGGGAAAATACGGTGTCACCGGCACCATCAAGCATTTTGCATGTAACAATCAGGAATTCAAGCGTCATGATGCCAACAGCATTGTATCGGAGAGAGCACTGCGGGAGATCTATCTGAGGGGCTTTGAGATCGCGGTGAAACAGGGCGGCGCTTATAGTATCATGTCCACTTACGGTCCGGTGAACGGACTGTGGACAGCGGGCAATTATGATCTCCTGACGACTATTCTCCGTAAGGAATGGGGATATCAGGGCATTGTGATGACTGACTGGTGGGCGAAGATCAATGAGGAGGGTGAGCCCGGCTCTGGCAGACAGACGATTCCCATGGTGCGGGCACAGAACGATATCTATATGGTCGTAGCGGATGCGGCATCCAACTCCGCGGGGGACAATACCGCGGAAGGGTTGGCAGATGGCAGACTGACCAGAGCACAGCTTACACGGAATGCGGCAAATATCTGTGGTTTCCTGTTACGTTCCGTTGCTATGGAACGGTTTCTGGACAGAGAGGAAGAGGAATGCACGGAGCTTCACAATCCGATAAGCACCGAGGGCGCAGGAGACAGCGGACAGGTGCTGGCGCGTCTGGAACTTCCGGAACCGAAGCTTTTAGAGGACATAGACCTTCCGTTGGAGAAGCTGTCCACGAAGAAGGGCACAAGTGCGGTATACCAGTTGCATTTCTCCAGGATCGGAAGATATGAACTGGTATTCCGGATGAGTTCTGCGTTAGGAGAACTGGCGCAGCTGCCGATCTCCGTGTTCCTGAACAATACATTACAACAGACCGTGACCCTTAACGGCACGGAAGGTCAGACCATGGAACGTGTTGTAACACTGCCCATTCGTCAGGACGGTGAGAAATACATGAAATTATATTTCGGAGAGAGCGGTATCGACATGCGCCGCATGTTCTTACGCTATGTGGGTAAGAACGATATCGAAAGCTTCCGGAATGAATGATCCGGAAAACTTTAACGGAATATTTATGCATAGCCTCCCAAAGAATGATTGACTTCCCCTGCTTTTTCAGATACAATCTACTCTTGTACGTTTATAAGAAAAACTAACGAGGAGGCAGGAAAAGTGATAGCACAGATACTTGCAGTAGTTATATTTATAGCAATGTTTGTCCTGATTGTTCTGGAAGTATGGGAGAGACACGTTATTACACTGGGCTGCGGTCTGCTGACGCTGGTGCTGGTATTCGGACTGGGAATGCACAGTATGGGTGCAGTGTGGGAGACCTTGAATTTAGGCAGCTTTTTTACAAGTCATTTCTGGTATACGGCGGGACAGTCCGCGGAGACTTCCAGCGGCATTAACTGGGAGACGATCGTATTCGTAGCGGGAATGATGATCATGGTAGAGGGAATGGCGAGAGTCGGATTTTTCCGCTGGCTCTGCATGCGTCTTGCTAAAATGGTTAAGTATAAGGTAGTGCCGCTGTTCGTGACTTTTATGGTATTATCCGGTATTCTGGCAATGTTCATTGACAGTATCACCGTAATTCTGTTCCTGGCAGCAGTCACGATTGAACTGTCACAGCTGTTGAAATTCAATCCGGTGCCTATGATCCTGGCAGAGGTATTCTGTGCGAATCTGGGCGGATCCGCTACCATGTGCGGAGATCCCCCCAATATCATCATCGGTACTTCCCTGGGATATTCCTTCACGGATTTCCTGACCAATACCGGTCTGATCGCAGGTATTTCTCTGGTCGTAGTTGTATTGTATTTTTACCTGGTATTCCACAAGGAGCTGCGTGCCAGCGAGGCGGCAGCAGTCGGCAGCAACCAGACTTACCCGGATCCTTCCGAGGCGATTACCGATAAAAAGGGCTTTATCATCAGCACCGTTATTTTCCTGTGTGCAGTAGCATTGCTGGTAACCCATGCACAGACTGGTCTGACCGTATCCTGCATTGGTGTGTTTATCACTATCGTGACGCTGATCGCCGCAGGCAGAGATGCCCTGAAGCTGATCAAGCAGATCGACTATAAGACGCTGCTGTTCTTCATCGGATTGTTCATGGTGGTAGGCGGTCTGGAGCAGACAGGTATCCTGAAAGTCATGGCGAACTTCATCGGTGACATCAGTAATGGTAATCTGATGCTGATGATCGCGATTATTTTGTGGATCTCCGCAATCGCCAGCGCGTTCGTGGATAATATTCCTTTTGCGGCGACGATGATCCCTATCATCAGCAGTCTGTCCGCGACCCAGGGTGTGGATCTCTCTATCCTGGCATGGGCGTTAGCTATGGGAACCGATATCGGTGGAAGCGCAACTCCTATCGGTGCATCTGCAAATGTCGTGGGTATCGCTACCGCAGCAAAGGCAGGTCATATGATCAAGTGGGGAAAATATTGCAAAGTTATGGCTCCTGCGACTATAATAGTAATAGTAATCTCCATGGTAATGATCTATGCGAGATATCTGTAAGACTATAAGGAGGGCAGATCCATGAGTGAACAACTGATTATCTCCGTCAGTCGTGAATACGGCAGCGGCGGACATGAGATCGCACAGAAGCTGGCAGAATATTACAAGCTGCCAATGTACGATCATAACCTGTTAGATGAGGTGGCTGCAAGCATGAATGTGAGCAGCAAGGAGCTGGCAGAGTTCGATGAAAAGAGACGTAACAAATTCCTGTACAGAAGTGTGATGGGAATGAACAGCTCTCCGGCAGATAATGTGGCGAGAATGCAGTTCGACTATATCAAGAAAAAGGCAGAGGCAGGAGAATCCTTTGTGATCGTAGGACGCTGTTCTGAGATCGTGCTGAAGGATAATCCGAATCTGATCTCCATCTTCGTATTAGGAGACAGAGAAGCCAAGATCGAGCGTGTTATGCAGATCTATGAGCTGGATGCGAGACATGCGGAGGAGCGCATGATCGAGAAGGATCGTCGCAGAAAATCTTACCACAACAGCCATTGTAAGGTAAAATGGGGCGACTCCCGGAACTACGATCTGTCCATCAACAGCAGCAGGCTGGGTGTGGAGGAGACCGTGGAATCTCTGAAGAATTACATAGATGCGAGAATCGCTCATAAATAGAATGATATAAGATAACAAAAATGCAGAGACTGTCTGTGGAAAATGTACAAGAGAAACTCTTGTGGATGCCATAGACAGTTTCTTTTTATTGCCATAGAAAGTGTGTCTTAAAAAATGCCGGACAACATTTAAGCAAATATTAAGGATTTCTGCCGCGACAAATACAAAGGAGTGTGGTATCCTAGGAGACGAATAGGAAAGAGGCTTAAGGAACGTACCGGTGCCGGTATGTGGAAATGAGGTACAATATGAGTGACAGAGAACGAGATTCCATTCAGGAAATGGAAGATATACAGAAAGGGCTGGAAGCCTTTTTACAGCAGGAGATGCAGGAAATGCAGACGTCCGGCTCCGGCAGTGGGAAGTCCGGAACCGGAAGGCGGACAGCAGAACGTCCGGCTCCACAGATGTTTGACATGACTGAGGATGACGAGGATGAGGAGGAACTGGATGTGATCGGATCCGGAAGACGAGCAAGAGCGGATGATTACGCGGAGGATTGGGATGATCCCGCGTATCGTAAGAGACAGGCGGCTCGCAGAGAGACGACGCGTAAGACTTCAGAGAATCGTAATAGTGGTGGCCGTAGTAACAGTAATGCAGATCGTCGCAGACAGGCGGCATCCGATAGACCTCGGCGTAGCAGAAGGGAGGACTATGCGGACGAATACGAGGACTACGAAGATCACAGAGAAAAAAATCGCTCCGGAAGAAAAGCAGGGAAGCGTGAGGAGATAGACACGAAAACGGATAAGAAGAGCAGAAAAGGAAACAAAAAGGAAGCCGGGAGCGGCAGAAAAAAGAAAAAATCCGGCTTCAAGCGCTTCCTGATCGCAGTGGCGCTGATCCTCGTATTTCTGTCAGCAGGGTTGTACGTCCTGGTGGGCAAGGTCTATGCCGAGATGAATTATGAAGAGATCGAATCCGTGGCAAGCTCTCCCATGAAGGAAGAAGGCGTCACGAATATTCTCCTGATCGGTAACGATTCCCGTGAGAACGGGGAGGATGGCAGATCCGATGCCATGATCCTGCTGTCTATCAGCAACAAGACGAAAAAGATATATATGACATCTCTGCTCCGTGACATGTATGTAGAGATACCGGGATATAAGGACAATCGTCTGAATGCGGCATATTCCTACGGCGGTGCGGAGCTGCTGATGGAGACCATCGAGCAGAATTTTGACATTCATATCAGCCGCTATGTGCTGGTGAATTTTGAGGCATTTGCAAATCTGGTAGATGCCGTGGGCGGCGTGGACCTGGAGCTGACCGGCAAGGAAGTGGAGTACGTGAACGGCTACCTGGTAGAATATAATATCCTGCTGGGCAGACCGGAGGGAACGGACTATTTCGATGACTTGTCCGGAGGCATGGTGCATCTGAACGGCCCCCAGGCGCTGGCATATTGCAGAAACCGTTATATCGGTACGGATTTCGGCAGAACTGAGCGACAGAGAAAGGTGCTGACAGAGGTCATTCATAAGCTGCCTAAGGGTGTACTCACGAATCCGAAGGGTCTGATTGACGGTCTGATGCCGAATCTGACCACGAACCTGACCCAGACAGAGTGTTACCGGTTAAGCCTCATGGCACCGAAGCTTCTGACATACGATATTATACAGAACAGTATTCCCATTGAAGGCACGTATAAGGATGCGACCCATCGTAAAATGTCCGTGTTGGAGGTGGATTTCGAGGCAAATAAGAAATTCCTGCAGGAGAATCTGTATGGAACGGGAGACAGCACTGCGACAGCGGCTTCTGAAAATTAAGACTGATTTAGGAGAGGGCTAAGGGATTTCTTTGTAACAGAGGGAGAGTGTTTATGGGGCAGAGGAAAAAGCGGTTTGTGGCACTGGTTTGTGCGGTCAGTGTAATAGCGCTTAGCGGCTGTGGGGATGATCTGACACAGCAGGTCTGTATTCCCGGGGTGGAAGAACTGGCGCAGCCGATCGGCGGTTACCATACCGGACTGCAGGACAATCAGCCCGGGGATAATATCGGGGAGATCGTTCAGCCAGGTGGGACGGACGGTGACAATACTGCATTGCCGGAATCGGGACAGTCCGGAGCTTCGGATACTTTGATGGGGGAACGCTGCATGATCACAATCTCTGCGGCAGGGGATGTGACTTTGGGCAATCATCAGGAACAGGATTACAGCTATTCCTTCCGTCAGGTGTACGATCAGGCGGAGGATGAGGGATATTTTTTCGAGAATGTGAGAGATATTTTCGAGGCGGACGATATGACCATCGTGAATCTCGAAGGACCGTTGACCACATCGGAACAGATGCGTGAGGGGCAGACCTACTGCATCAAGGGAGATCCGGCGTATGCCCATCTACTGACCTTGGGGGATATTGAAGCCGTCAGCTTTGCGAACAATCATCGACTGGACTACGGAGAGCAGGGCAGCCGGGATACAGTGGCAGCATTGGAGCAGGAGGGTATTGTCTATGCCTATGATAAAAATGTAGGCATCTATGAGATCCCGGACAGCGCGGCAGCCCACGGCGGAGAGCGGAATCTGAAGATCGGCATTATCTCCGTCAATGAAGTGGAATGGGGCGCACAGGCGGAGAAACTGATTCAGAATAATATCGAAGTCTTGCGGGAACAGAACGTGGATCTGATCCTCGCCTGTTGTCACTGGGGTATCGAAAAAGACAATTATCCGGAAAATTATCAGCAGCAGCTTGGCAGGAAATGCATTGACTGGGGTGTGGATCTGGTCATCGGTCATCATCCCCATGTCCTGCAGGGAATCGAGGAATACAAGGGCAGATATATTATCTACAGTCTGGCAAATTTCTGCTTCGGAGCCAACCGGAATCCGGAGGACAAGGACACCATGATCTTCCAGCAGACCTTTACTTTTGAGAACGGGGAAAAGGTGGAGGATCAGAACGCCCGGATCATTCCCTGTATGGTAAGTTCTGTCAAAACAAGGAATGATTTCCGACCGACGCCGGCAACGGGGGAGGATAAGCAGAGGATCCTGCAGCGTATGAACGAATACAGCAGTGCTTTTTGTGTGGCGTTTGATGAGGACGGCGGGATTATAGTGAATTGACCGATGGGAAAGGATAGGAATTGCCATGGAAAAAGCATTTAAGCTGGACTTTATCAATGACAAAACAGGAAGTCTGTATGTGAATTGCTGCGGGTGCTCTCAGACGGAAGCACTGCACAGCTTTGGACCGGCATCCAAGCCGCACTACCTGATCCATTATGTCTTAAGCGGCAAGGGGCATTTCCGGTTCCATGACAAGGAATACCGGCTGGAAGCAGGGTACGGATTTTTGATCCAGCCCAACGAACTGGCTTTCTATCAGGCGGATGCGAAGGATCCCTGGAGTTATCTGTGGGTCGGATTCGCCGGGAGCCGCGCGGAAGAGTATTTACATAGCATGGGACTGTCAGACAGGCATCCTATTTTTTCCTGTGATAAATCAGAGGAGCTGTATTCGATTGTCCGTGATATGATGGAACACAATACCTTTGGAATCGCGGATGATCTGCGCCGGAACGGACTGCTGGGAGTATTTCTGTCGGTGATCGCCGACAGCGCCGGTGTGGTGGCAAGAGAGGAAGAGGATAAGGGGAACCAGTATGTGAAAAAAGCGGTATCTTTTATCCAGAGTAACTACTGTAACCCTATCAAGGTAACGGATGTGGCGGATTATGTGTGTATCAACCGCAGTTATTTATATACATTGTTCCAGAATTATCTGGGAATGTCGCCTCAGCAGTTCCTCACCACCTTCCGTATCACCAAGGCGAGAGAACTGCTGGAATCCACCAATTATCCGATTGAGAGTATTGCCCTGTCCTGTGGATATAGTGATGCGCTGGTATTTACCAAAGCGTTCCATGCCATGAAGGGCATGTCTCCGTCAAAATACCGTAAGGAAAGCCACAAAGAGAGCACAAAAGAACAGCTCCAGGAGGTCGAGGGGCTGATCGCCCGGCTATTGAAACCGTAAAGAAAAACATTAAAAATGCCCATTCATTTGAATATGAATGGGCTTTTTTGGTGCCTTGGTTTCATACAGGAATTCTATTTATTTAAGTTATTTTCTACATATTCCAGGATATAGAAATTATCCTCCGGCATCTGGCATCCGACGATATACAGTCCGTTATCGTCGGAACAGCGGATGATGCGACCTTCCAGTACATTATGATTCGGCAGAGCAAAATCATGGATCGTGATAATGACTTCTGCATTTTTGCTTTGGGTGAATATCTTGTCTGTGGCCAGGAAGGCGAATCCGTTGGCACTGATATTTTCCATGGTAGCCGCATATTCCGTATCGGAATTTTTGAACTTAATAGTACAGGTATTATTCAGATCCATACGAGGGTATTTGCGTCTATTGTTGATCCTGGGTCTGGTAGTAATGGTAATCTTGAAAGCATGTTCACCATTTTCAGGAGCAGGAGAAATGGTGGCTTTGTCCCAACAGTACAGGATATTACCTGCGGTGACCTGCAGCATACAGGAAGCAGACCCGTTAACGGTCAGCTTCTTCTGACAGGATACCAGCAGTCCCTCCGGAAGTTGCTCGATCAGTTCCCCAAGATATTGGACATCCTCCTGACCGACCAGCTGTAAGTCAATCTTCATTCCGGGCTTGATGTCTTCAATACCCATGAAACCACCGATACCCAGATCACACATCATGTTCTCCATGACATCCTCGATGGTGTTGATATTGGAAGCGGTTTCTTCGTATTTACTGAGCATACGCTCACTGGTCTGGCTGGAGTGTGCAATACAGCCGGTGATAGTCTCCACGATGTTGGATACCTGTTCCATATTGGATACCAGCTGGGTATTGGAGCTTTCGACTTCTTTAATTGCGTTATCAACTACCTGAATATGTCTGCCGAGCTGTGCGGAATCAGATGCGATCTGATTTACATTTTCACCGGTATGTGTTACCTTTTCCAGGGTAACCTGAATCAGCTTCAAGGTCTCTTCAATGGAAGCGGTCATCTTAGCGGAAGTAGCATCCAGACGGGACAGAGCTTCTCTGATCTGTCCGGAGGAAGCGTGGGTTTCAGTACTTAAGGTACGGATCTGATCAGCTACCACTGCGAAGCCCTTGCCTGCTTCACCGGCTCTGGCAGCTTCAATGGAAGCGTTTAAGGCCAGCAGGTTCGTCTGATTTGTAATTTTTTCGATGGTACCGGTCTCCTGCTTCACCATGCCAAATTCCTGCTGGAAATTCTGCAGGACATTTTCCAGCTCCGTAGAAAGCTCTGACATCGTGGTGGCAGTGCTTACCAAACTTTGCAGATCTTTTGCACTGACACTGGAATGGGATTCGGTTTTCCCGACCAGAGATACCATTTCGCTGATGAGTGCCACAACATTTTCCACCTGGGCACGGATGTCGGAAGTCATCTGTGTGGAAGAGGTCGTCCGATCCTGCAGCATATGGTTATTATCCGTCAATTCATTCATACCCAGCATGACCATATCGGAACCGTGCTTGTTCTCAGAAGCCAGTTCTCTGACAACGGTAATGCCGTCCAGAATGGTATTGCTGGATGTCTTGACCTGTTCTACGGTGGTCACCACTCTGTGAAGGTCGGCTTTGATACTGTCGGTCATGGCACCGTCGGACTCGTTCAGATGGCGGATGGACATGACATAGCAGATGTAACACAGGATGATACAGGACAGCTGCAGCTGGTAATTCTTCATATCGGAAGCACTGTTAAAGCCCAGCATGTAGCGGTAGACGGCAGCGCCCACAATGATCAGAGAGTTGACGATACCGCAGTTGATCATGAATTTCCGGTTCTTATACAGGACCAGTAAGCTTGTCACCGGAAGGATGTAAGTGAATGCGATGGGTGACGCTGTGGTACAGATTACAAAGGTATAGAAGATGCCGTAACCGATGACCAGATCGTAGCGGTAGAGCTCCGTTGCCCAGCCCTTTACACGTAACAGCACTTCGCCGAAGATCAGAGGCAGCCAGCACAATGCCAGGAAAATAAGGTAAGAAGTGGTGGGATATAATCCCCCGGACGCATCGGAGCCATAGTTGGCACTCAGTAAAACAGCAAAAACGATCCAGATCTTACGGGCTTTCCGATTAGCTTTTTCTTTGAAAACATTTTCGTCGTATGTCATGATACGTATCCTCCTTTACAGTCATCTCCGGTATGTTCAAAAAAATGAATCAAATGGTGGATCACTTCCCTGCTTTCCGGAAGATCCGGGTAAAAAGCGCTGAACGCATGGGTCAGGCGGGGATCCTTCGGGTAGTTGATCAGTTTATGGGGCATCTGATGTCTGCGCAGAGCCTTTTCAAAATTCAGAGTATAGCTCTGAAGATTATCGTTGTCACTGGTGATCAGGAGACTGGGTGGCAGGCTGGTCACGATGTCCGGGTGCTCCGGAGATACATAGGGGGCAAAAGCACTTTTTTTATAATGCCGGCCGTAGAGATATCTGGGGAGGAAAAGTCCGATCTGATCCAGGCGGTTCGTATAGAACATACCGCTGACCAGGCCAAGTGCCCGGACTGGCAGGTCAGAAGGGGTTACTCCGGCAGCCTGTGCCAGTGCAGTGCTTCGCTGCATGGCGATTCCGTAAGTCAGCAGACAGGCACCGCCGCTGTCACCGCAGGCATATATGTGGGAAATGTCACCGCCGTATTCCGTCAGATGATCCCGGATAAAATCCAGTGCCAGATGCAGGTCAGTTAGTTGGTCATAGAAGAGACAGTCCGGTATCAGCCGGTACTCAATGCTGAATACCAGATACCCCGCCTCACAAAGGGAGGCACAAAAGGGACGGTTGAATTCCTTGTTCCCTATGAGGAGGCCTCCGCCATGTACGTTGACGATGACCGGGAGAATCTCGCCGTCCCGTCCCCTGGGACGGTAGACATCCAGACGATGTGCCGGAACATGCTTCTCGTCATAGAAAATATCCGATTGTAGGAAAACATCTTCCGGAAGAGGATATTCTTTACCCCTGGAAGCGCAGCTTTGTTCGAATGCCGCCCGCTGCTTATAGAACATTTCACATATAAAGCTTTTCATGTGTACTCCTGATTCTGACTGTATATGTTTCAAAAAAGGAAAGTATTTGTCGAAAAATAGCGATATGCAGTCTTTAAAAGAATACCACAGAAATGAAAGGATTAAAATAGAAAAATGCAACATTCTATTATGGAATGTTGCATTTCCCAAATTCATTTATCATTTCAAGGAGGCCACTATGAGCACAACACAACCTATCCGCAGCAAACAGCTTTTACATGATTTCAAAAACTACTATCTTACCGAACAGCCGGAATTCCGGAATTACACCATTATCCTGATCGGTCTGAACACCGCACTGCGCATCAACGACATCCTTCATATCACCTGGGGTGACGTCTATTGTGGAGAACGCAGACGTTTTTACACTCATCTTCTGATCACAGAAAAGAAAACAGGAAAAGAGACCCGAATCCTGATCAACAAAGAACTTCAGGAAACATTACTGTCCTACCGGACAACACAGCCTTCCATAGCCGACACAGACTACCTCTTCCCCAGCCCCAGAAAAACCGGTTCCCCACTCTCCCGATACCAGGCCTACCGCATTGTCCGTAAGGCTGCTGAAGCCGTAGGAATCGAAGACGTGATCCGGTGCCATTCCCTTCGGAAGACCTTCGGCTACCATGCATGGAAAATGGGAACTCCGCCCGCATTGCTGATGGAGATTTACAATCATTCTTCTTTTCAGATCACAAAACATTATCTGGGGATTGAACAGGATGACAAAGATGCTGTATTTCGTGACATACAGCTATGACATGCGGCCTTTATAATTGCTATAATGATATAGAAATAACGTATTAGCGATTTTTATAAAAAAGACTAAAGTTTTCACATGGTCAGCCGAAATATGTAGTGCAAGACAAAATGCAACATTCCATAATAGAATGTTGCATCAGTGAGAAACAGCAGGCAAGGAAGGCTGAAGAGAGCAAGGAGGTTATTATATGCTGCGTCTGACCGTTAGTCCGGAAGAATACCTGATGATCAATGACAATATCAAGATCGTGTTCCTGGGAGGAACTAAGAATCATCTCCGTATCATGATCGATGCACCGAGAGAGGTGAACATCGTGCGAAGCACGGTATTAGAAAACCAGATCACAGATCCGGAGGAGAGAGCGAAGCTTCCTAAATATTATGCGGAAGAAGAGCACCCGGAGAAGTACCGCAAAAAATCCAACGTGATCATCACAAAGGGAAATGCGGACAAATAATTTCATATGGTAATAACCGGAGGAAGAGCGGCTCTGTCAGGGCCCGACAGGGAAGCTCCTACTCCGGTTACTATAAAACTAAAAACAAGTATCTGGGAGAAAAGGATTTCTCAATAACAATACAGATACGCACACTGCCGCAAAAGGAATTGGGCAGTAATACAAGGAGGTAAATTATTATGGTAGTACAACACAATCTTACAGCTATGAACTCTAACAGAATGTTAGGTCTGACCACCGCTTCTCAGGCAAAGTCCACCGAGAAACTGTCTTCCGGTTACAAGATCAACCGTGCAGCTGATGATGCAGCAGGCCTGTCCATCAGTGAGAAGATGAGAAAGCAGATCAGAGGTCTGACACAGGCTTCCAGCAATGCACAGGACGGTATCTCTACTGTACAGACCGCTGAAGGTGCCCTGAACGAAGTTCAGGATATGTTACAGAGAATGAATGAGCTGGCAGTAAAAGCAGCTAATGGTACGAACTCTGAAGACGACAGAAGCTACATCCAGAACGAGATTGATCAGCTGACCACTGAAATCGACCGTGTATCTGAAACAACCAAGTTCAACGAGACCTATCTGCTGAAGGGTGATAAGAGCTTGGATAAAGAATATACCTATAGCTATGGAAATTATGCAACAAAACAGGATGGAGCAGCTACAATGAGCAAGAGCGGAGCATCCGAGTTAACAGCTACGTATACAAGCTCTAATAAAGCCGGAACTCATAGCCAGAAAGTGCAAGATGAAGAAAATGAACTGTTAATGGCATTACGTGATCAGGGTATTAAAATTGGTGTAAAATCTGTATGGGATAAAGGAGCAGCAAAAAAAGAGTATTCTTTTGAACTTACAGGATCTGCAGCAGATAAGTTTGTTGTTACAGAGAAGAACGGTGCTGCTGGCACATTCGTAGTATCAGATAAGGAAGGAAATGCCTTAGGCGAATTTGCAGTTAGTGCAGCTAAAGACTTTACTGATGCAACAGCTGATGCAGAAGGTAGTGATGTTTCCGGTACGGTAATTGCTACTTCTATAACAGCATCTCAGTCTACAAAAGCGGAGGCTAAATATTATGACAAAGATGGCAACGCAATCTCTGCTAATTCTTTGGCTAAATATTATAGCGCAAAAACAGAAAATAATGCAACCACAGCATCTGTTAGAGCCGATGCACCGGATGTATATGATGCAGTAGGCAATAAAACGACCTTAGTAGATACTAATGTGAGTGCGTTACAGGATAAGACGGCAGCATTGTCTCTGACTTTACATGTTGGTGCTGATGCTACTTCCAATAACCAGATCACTCTGAGCATTGATGCTATGTCTGCTAAGGGTCTTGGTGTAAATGGTCTGAAGGTTGACGGAACTGATGATACCAATGCACTTTCCGCTATTGATACCATTAAGGAAGCAATCCAGAAGGTATCCACCCAGCGTTCTGCACTCGGTGCAGTTCAGAACCGTCTGGAGCACACCATCAGCAACCTGGACAACGTTGTAGAGAATACCACCAGCGCAGAGAGCCAGATCCGTGATACCGATATGGCTACTGAGATGGTTAAGTACTCCAACAACAACATCCTGTCTCAGGCAGGTCAGGCTATGCTGGCTCAGTCCAATCAGGCTAACCAGGGCGTACTGTCTCTGTTACAGTAAGCTTAAGCTGAGAGCAGGTTGTTTCCTAAGAGGAACGAACCATATCTGTAAGCGTTATGTAAGAACCAAAGGGCAGTCCATGATGGACTGCCCTCAGACTGTAGACAAAGCTCCTTCCTGTGAGGGAGCTTTTCTTGTGTCATGACTGCAAAAATTATGTACTTACAAGCATATAAGAA
>ERZ780144.2310-NODE-2310-length-16924-cov-3.435770_pt1 | contig 16924 bp, 16 predicted proteins | sample MGYA00511380_ERZ780144 | MGnify/ENA primary metagenome ERZ780144 (study PRJEB29588, sample SAMEA1965858) | human gut metagenome | biome: human gut; feature: human-associated habitat; material: faeces | place: Denmark | collected 2008/2010 ... | reverse complement strand
AATGCGAAGCCACGGCAAATTCCGTTACTGGGCACGTATGCGTGAACAGTAACTCGGATGAGATTCGAACCGGAAATGCCTTTGCAAACTCCTGTATTTTTGGTATAATAAAGACACTTAATTGAAATGTATTTCTGGAAGTATTCGAGCATCTGTTTTTTGTGGGAAGAGAAGATTCCGGGCGTACATGGAAGTGGTCAGGAGGGATTTGGAATGGCGAGAGAAGCAGAAGATAGAAGCACACATATCGTATATGAAAAGGACCGCATTGGAGAAGTGAAAATTGCTGATGAGGTAGTGGCGATCATCGCAGGTCTGGCAGCGACCGAGGTAGACGGTGTCGATTCGATGGCTGGCAATATCACAAATGAACTGGTCGGAAAGCTCGGCATGAAAAATTTGAGCAAGGGCGTGAAAGTGACCGTAACCGAGGATCACGTGGTTGTGGATCTGTCCTTAAATATGAAATATGGCTACAGCATCCCGGCAGTCAGTGAAAAGGTGCAGGACAAAGTAAAGACAGCGATTGAAAATATGACCGGTCTGATGGTTCTGGAAGTTAATATTAAGATCGCGGGTGTCAATATGCCGGCGGAAGCATAGCAGGTTTCGTGCTTTCGTAGCTTTTCATTTTCTTAACACAAAATACTCAGTTTGACCTTGACGGGGAAAAAACCGTATGATATGATGATCGCGTTAAAAGGGAGTAGTTATAACCATGTAACCAACAGACCCTGAGGATAGTAAACCTCATGGTTACATGCCTTGTGTAAGTCAGATGGCAGTGTGCTTTTGTAACAAAAAGCGTGTGCCGTATGATTCAAATGTGAGGAACAAGACTTTTAGCATATGTGGATGAAACGTATGCTGAAAGTCTTTTTTGTTTTATTAGGAAAAAGCGTCCTATGAAACAAAAACACTCACATGGCTGCATGTCTGGCGCGAAGAAAGACAGCTGCCAGAGCAGGTGTATCTTGGCAAGGGGCTCCAGGAAACAGAATATTTATGAAGGAAAACAAAATTAACAGGAGGAACAACATGGAATTTTTATGGGAAGGCGTCATGGCGATCACGCCGCAGCAGTTTGTGATGTATCTGATCGGCGGGCTTTTGATCTGGCTGGCGGTCAAAAAGGAATACGAACCGGCGCTGCTTCTGCCGATGGGATTCGGCGCGATCATGGTAAACCTGCCATTATCCGGCGTCATTAACCAGGTGACGGAGGGCATCGGGGAGACACAGGGTATTATACAGTGGCTGTTTGAGACGACGATCAGCGCGTCGGAGGCGCTTCCGATTCTGCTCTTTATCGGAATCGGGGCAATGATTGACTTTGGACCACTTCTGTCACAGCCGATCATGTTTTTATTTGGTGCGGCGGCGCAGTTTGGCATTTTCTTTGCGATCTGTGTGGCATCGCTGATGGGATTCGAACTCAGGGATGCGGCGTCGATTGGAATCATCGGTGCGGCGGATGGACCGACTTCCATTCTGGTTTCCCAGATCATGCATTCCAACTATGTGGGTGCGATCGCGGTGGCGGCGTACTCCTACATGGCGTTGGTGCCAATCATCCAGCCATTTGCGATCCGTCTGGTGACGACGAAAAAAGAACGCCGGATTCACATGACCTACAGTCCGAAAAATGTGTCCAAAACGACCAAGATCGCATTTCCGATTGTAGTTACTATCATTGTCGGACTGATTTCTCCGGCATCGGTGGCGCTGGTCGGATTTCTGATGTTTGGAAACCTGATCCGCGAGTGCGGCGTGCTTCCGGCACTTTCCCAGACGGCACAGAACGAGCTGGCAAACCTGATTACCCTGCTGCTTGGCATCACGATTTCGTTCAGTATGCGTGCGGACGCGTTTGTGCGGGTTGACACGCTTCTGATTATGGGAATCGGTCTGATTGCATTTATCTTTGATACGATCGGCGGTGTGCTGTTTGCTAAATTTATGAACCTGTTTTTGAAGACGAAAATCAATCCGATGATCGGTGCGGCGGGCATTTCCGCATTCCCGATGTCCTCACGCGTGGTGCAGAAGCTGGCGATGGAGGAGGAAAAGGGAAATATTATCCTGATGCATGCGGTCGGCGCCAATGTATCGGGGCAGATCGCCTCGGTCATCGCGGGCGGACTGGTTATTAAGCTGGTAAGCCAGTATTTGTAATATAGGTCTGTCGGGCAGATAAAATGGAAAAGGAAGGCTGCACTTGAATGATGAAAAATCAAGAGACAGCCATTGCACTGATTGAGATGGAGGAAAATATCGGATGTGGAATAATTTTTTGATTTCGCTGGCAATTATGGGAAAAGGAATGGCGGGAATTTTCGTCGTTGTCCTGATTATTACGGCAGTGGTGCTGATTTTAGGTAAGTTAAAGTAAAATATAAATTGGAAAAAGTATCTTTCTTTTTTCTTTCAGTTTTATGCAGTTCGTTGACATTCGACAGAGGTAAATCTATAATAGAAACATTGTTTGTAAGAGTTTGAAAGGGCCAGAAGGAGACATGAGAATGAGTCAACGAAATAAAATTCAGCGCCTGCTGCGAAAAGGCGCTTTGGCAACTTGTTTATCCCTGTCAGTTGTGTGCAGCAGCTTATCGGCAGTTACAGCGTATGCAGGACCGGCGGATGATCCGGCAGCGGCAGCACCAGTGATCGGACCGGGCGGTCCGGGAACCACGACCGATAATGCGGCGGCAGGAACTGACACGAACGCGAATGCGGGACAGCAGGCGGATAATTCCTATTATAATCAGACGTTATCTAATCCGGTTGTCAATCCGGTGGACAAGTATTCCTATAGCCAGATGGTAAACGATATTTCGGCTCTGGCAAGCCGTTATCCGGGAACAGTGACCGTGAAATCGATTGGAAAATCGGCGGACGGACGTGATATCTACGATGTGATTGTCGGCAATCCGAACGCATCCAAGAAGATTTTGTTCCAGGGGGCGATTCATGCCAGAGAGTATATCGTTGTACCGCTGATGATGCAGCAGCTCGAGTATCTGGCAGCTGGATTTACGAATAATGGTACCTATATGACGCAGCCGCTTTCTAACATATTGGGACAGGTGGCATTTCATTTTGTGCCGATGCTGAATCCGGACGGAGTCACGATCAGCCAGATGGGCGAGAATGGTATCCAGTCGGAGGAACTGCGCCAGACGATGCAGGCGGCGTACGCGGCGGACAAGGCATCCAGTCGGACAACGGTCAGCTATGAAGAGTATATGAGACGCTGGAAGGCGAATGCACGCGGTGTCGATCTGAACTATAACTTTGCAGCAAACTGGGAGGGAATCAATGTGTCTTTAACCCATCCGTCTGCAAATGGTTATAAGGGAACCAACCCACTGTCAGAGCCGGAGAGCCAGGCAATCGCGAACTTGATTCAGGGAACGGGATTCAATGCGGTTATCAACTATCATGCGATGGGAAATGTGATTTACTGGGATACGCAGAACAACCAGAAAGCGGCAGAGTCCAAGGCGCTGGCAAACGCTGTTCATGCCTTGAATGGTTATTCCGTTCTTGGAAGCAAGGGCGTCGGCGGCTTGAAGGACTGGCTGCAGCAGGCAGCAGGCATCCCTGGTATCACGATCGAGGTAGGACGTTCCACCTGCCCGGTATCTTTCTCGGAATATCCGGCGATCTGGAACCAGAATAAGGCAGTCCCGGCAACGCTGGGATATTATGTGGCGACACATTGATGATGGAATAAAATGAAGATTAGATAGAAAAAGGATGTGCGACTGGAGTTGGAAGTGGTCGTACATCCTTTTTTGTTGTATAAGAATAAAGAGTTAGTGTTTGTGAGTTGGTTCACTATTTGGGTTATCAGTTCTTCCTATGAAACAAAAAATGCTCCGCGAGGATGCGCAGTGATTCTGATAGGAATATGTCAGCTTCGCTGACCAGAATCACGCGCCAAGTCTCACGGACGTTCGACTTGAAATGAAAAATTTTGCATGATTGACTTTGACGAATAAAATCCTTATAATAAAACCAAGAACAAAGAAACCAAGAATACAAAGAAAAAATAGACATATAATAAAAAAGGGGGAGTGCAGCATGTCAACATCGGTAATAGAAAGAGGCAATACAAAGATGAATCGGAAAATTCTCAGTATTTCGTCCAAAAGGCAGGTGACGATTCCACAGAAGTTTTATCAGTTACTCGGTTTTGGGGATGAGGCAGAATGTGTGATGCGTGATGGAGAGCTGATTATTCGTCCTATTAAGGTATCGTCAGGCGGTGAATTTGCAGAACAGATTTTAGCAGAGCTCATCAGGGAAGGTTTATCTGGAGAAGAACTTCTGACAGAATTTAAAAAGCGTCAGGCGCAAATGAGACCGGCAGCGGAGGCGATGCTTACGAAAGCAGAAGAGATTGCAGAGGGAAAAGCAGATTATGCAACTTATGAGGATATTTTTGGAATGGAGGATTAGTTTATGCTGCCAGTTCGATTTAATCCTCCTGCCGCAAAGTACATTAAGAAGCTGAAGGACAAGAAGTTAAAAAGACTTTATCAGGAGGCAGTTGATAAGATTTGTGAAGATTATACAGTTGGGGAACTAAAAACTGGAGATTTAGCCGGGTTTTATGGCTATGATATCTATTATAATAAAACGAATTATGAACTTGCATATACCGTTGAATGGGTAGATGGAGAAATGATAATCGTTGTTATGGCTGGAACAAGAGAAAATTTTTATGATGAATTGAAGCGTTACATAAAAAAGTGACATACTGGGAAAGAACGTGCGATTGAAAGTAGAGACTGACAATGACATGTTCTTTTTATGAGCATTTCGCTCTTGGCTTTGGAACAAATCGACAAAAACAGGAAACTAAAATTATACAAAATGGAAAATATATTCTTTTTATAAAAATATGGTTTGCAAATTCTGAAATACGATTTTATATAAAATCACAAAAGGGACATTAATTAGAGATGTGCAACTGAAAACCCGATAAAACAGGGCTGCCGTTATTCCTCAAACGGCAGCTCTTCTTTTCGCAAAAATGTCCGGATCGACTCGTCCCACTCGCGTTCCAGCGTCTTGTCTAACGTAAATTGGTTGAGCGACAGCCCGGTGACACAGCTTAAATGCTGGTTTTCATAATGAATATTTAAGAACAGTCCGCCGACCTGCTCCGGGAGCCATTGGCTTTTGCGGGCGGTCAGAAACTGTTCGGTGGCAGCTTTCGGAAGCTTCAAAATGATGGAGAAGCGCTCCGGAAGCTTTTTTCCTTTTATGAGGGAAAAACAGAATGGGCGCAGAGTTTTCCAGGTTGAATATTCTTCAATCTGCCCCTCGGCACGCTCTTCTTCGGAATAAAAGCTTTTATGGACGCGTCCGTCGATGGAGAAGGTGTTGAACGTCACGATCTCCGCTTCCTTGAGCAGAAAGCGGTCAAATGTCTCTCCGATGAACAGTTTCTGGGTAAATAATTTTATATCACAGATATTGCAGGCAATCATATGTGTCCTCGCTGAGATGGTAAATTCGTTATTTTCTGTGTAATGTAGAAACAATAACGTAGATTCTATTTTATCGCAGGCGGGAGGGGGACGCAAGTGACTTCTTATTGGCAAGACGGAGAATTTTAAAATTTTATTAGCACTCAACAAAAATGAGTGCTAATTTTCTATTGACATCTTGGAACGCTGGTATTAAAATAAAAGTCACGGTGATGGAAAATCACAAAAAAAGAATTTTACAAGCGTATATTTATGTAGCTGGATAGCAGGATTGGACGCGGCAGAGTGAAACTGCCAGACTCCATTTCCGGGAGCGGATATCCACTGTATTTTGCAATCAAAAGGAGTGTATAGATATGGCAGCAAAAACAGGAAGTTTATCAATCAACAGCGAGAATATTTTCCCGATTATTAAGAAATGGCTTTATTCCGATCATGATATTTTCTATCGTGAGCTGATTTCCAACGGATGCGACGCGATCACGAAGCTGAAAAAGCTGGCGCTGATGGGCGAGTATGAGGAGCCGGGGGAGACAGAGTATAAGATTCAGGTTACCGTTAATTCCGAGGACAAGACGATTACCGTCGAGGATAATGGTATCGGTATGACTGCCGAGGAAGTGGAAGAGTACATTAACCAGATCGCATTTTCCGGTGCACAGGATTTCCTGGCAAAATATAAGGACAAAGCAAACGAAGACCAGATCATCGGTCATTTCGGTTTGGGTTTCTATTCTGCATTCATGGTAGCGGACAAGGTTACGATCGATACTCTTTCTTATAAGAAAGACGCAGAGCCGGTTCACTGGGAGTCTGAGGGCGGCACTGAGTTTGCGATGGATAAGGGCGATAAGGAAGGCAATGGTACCAAGATTGTCCTTTATTTAAATGAAGACAGCACTGAGTTCTGCAATGAGTATCGCGCACGTGAAGTCATCCAGAAGTACTGCTCTTTCATGCCGGTTGAGATTTACCTGAAAAATGCAACGGCAGAGCCGGAGTATGAGACGATCGAGAAGGATCAGCTGACCGACAAGGACACCATCGTTGAGACGGTGGTCGAGGAAGCAAAGACCGAGGAAAAGGAGAAAGAGGACGGCACGAAAGAGACCGTGGAGGTATCTCCGAGAACCGAGAAATATAAGATCCTGAAACGTTCGGTGGCACTGAATGACATTCACCCGCTGTGGAACAAGCATCCGAACGAGTGTACCGAGGAAGAATACAAAGAATTTTACCGCAAGGTATTTATGGATTACAAGGAACCGCTGTTCTGGATTCATCTGAACATGGATTATCCGTTCAACCTGAAAGGTATTCTGTACTTCCCGAAGATCAACATGGAGTATGAGAGTATTGAGGGCACCATCAAGCTGTACAACAACCAGGTATTTATCGCGGATAATATCAAGGAAGTTATTCCGGAGTTCCTGATGCTCTTAAAGGGCGTGATCGACTGCCCGGATCTGCCGTTGAATGTATCGAGAAGTGCGCTGCAGAATGATGGATTTGTAAAGAAAATTTCCGATTACATCACCAAGAAGGTAGCGGACAAGCTGACTGGTATGTGCAAGACTGACCGGGAGACCTATGAGAAATATTGGGACGATATCGCTCCATTTATCAAATTTGGCTGCTTAAAGGATCAGAAATTTGCTGAGAAGATGGATGACTACATTATTTACAAGAATCTGGACGGAAAATATCTGACGCTGAAAGACTGCATGGATAAGGCGAAAGAGGAAGGTCATGAGAACCAGATCTACTATGTAACAAATGAGAAAGAGCAGAGCCAGTACATCAACATGTTCAAGGCAAACGGACAGGATGCGATCATCATGTCTCACAGCATTGATAATCCATTCATCAGCCAGGAAGAGCAGAAGCATGAGAACCTGAAATTCCTGCGTATTGATGCCGATGTCAATGACACGCTGCGCGAGGAAGTGAAGGAAGAGGACAAGGAAGCGCTCAAGAAACAGGAAGAGACGCTGACAGAGACCTTCAAGAAAGCACTGGGCGATGATAAGCTGCGGGTAAAGGTTGAGAAGCTGAAGGATGCTGAGATTTCTTCGATGATCACCCTGTCGGAGGAAACACGCCGTATGCAGGATATGATGAAGATGTACAACATGGGCATGGATGCGTCGATGTTCGGCGGCAGCGGTCAGGTGCTGGTACTCAACGCGAACAACAAGCTCGTTCAGTACGTCTTAGAGCACACGGATGGCGAGAATACGCCGAAGATCTGCGAACAGCTCTACGACCTGGCACAGCTCAGCCACGGTTCCCTGACACCGGAGCGCATGACGAAGTTTATCGCACGGTCGAATGAGATTATGGGTATGATGCTGAACTAAGGGCGTCTGGTTTAGGACTGTTTTATATAGGAAAATATGTTAAAATATCATATATGATATAATAACGGAGCTGCTGCACGTAAATGTGGCAGCTCTTTTATTACCTGTTAAGAGAGCAAATGGGATTCACTATTTCACGAATCTAGTATTTATGATAGAATAGGAGCACTTAGCAAGGTTTTTTCAGATTTGACGGGGAGGTGCGTGTATGTTTGTAATCGGGGGATGGAAACAGGTTGGCGCGACGTTTGATATGAAACGGCAGGGGGCGGCGATCCGGGAGCAGCTGGAACAGGCGGGAATTGAGTATCAGGTCAAGGTGCAGAACCGTCTGAAATCGGGCGTGCTTTCCGGCAATCAGCGGGCGAGGCTGGGAAGTGCGGGAGAAAATGCGGCATCGGAACGGGAATATCTGTTTTATGTGCAGAAAGCAGAGGAGGAAAAGGCGCGCCGTGTGATAGAAAGCGCCGGAAGATAAAACAGGTATTTTCTGGGAATGAAAGACCTGAATGACGAAGGAGAGAAAATGGGAGAGGGAAACTGGAACGAATCGGATCTTTGGCAGCGGGAGGCAGAAGAAAATGGTCTGCAAACGGAACCTGAGCTGCAGAATGCGGTTCAGAGTCCGAAACAAATCCGAAAAACCTGCCGCCGCGAGGTGCGCCGTGTCTGCAATGTCCTCGGCTGGGCGCTGGCATTTTTCAGCGTGATGACGGTGCTTGTCAGCATACTTCTGGAAGTGGCTGGCAACGTATGGGCGGACGGAGGCGTGATCAGTACGTTTTTGAACCGGATGGTAAATGCAGCGTGGTATGAGGACGGCGGAAGCACGCTGGTCATCTATGCGCTGGTTCTTCCATTCGTATTTTTAATTCTGCGCCTTGTCCCGGAAGAACGGGCAGAGAAAATGAAGATTAGTTTCCTGCAGTTCTGTATGTTTTTTATTTTGGCACAGGGATTTGGAACTATCTTTAACCTGCTGGGAAATGCAATCAATGATGCGGTGGCGGCAAGTAGCGGCGGCGATGCATCCGCGATGAACCCGGTCAACGAGATGTTGGACTCGCTCTCGCCGGTAATGATTTTATATGTAGGGTTTTTAGGACCCATTATTGAGGAATATATCTTTCGATGGAAACTCTTAAACCGATTGCGCCGTTTTGGCGATAAGGCGGCGATCACCTACACGGCGCTGATGTTTGGTCTGATGCACGGAAATGTGACGCAGTTTCTCTATGCGGCGGTGATTGGCGTGGTTCTGGGATATGTGGCGGTGAAGACGGGACGGATGCGTTATAACTGTCTGCTGCATATTCTGATCAACAGCTGGTCGTTAGTGATAGCGATGCTTGGAACACAGGATACGCTGCTGCCGCTGTTTATTACGTTTCTGATGACTGGGGTTATGGGCTGCACGATCATCGGGTCGTTTGTTCTGCTGATTTTCAATTTCCGGAAAATCCGGCTGTCCGATGGGGCACTCCCAGAGGGTGTGAAATTCCGCAATATATGTGGGGCAATGTATGGGAATCTCGGGACAGTGGCATTTATTCTGGTAAGTTTGATTACGATGGCGTTTTTCTTGTCGAGATGATGTGGTGGTCAGCTGCTGTTCACAAGCAGGCACTTTTGGAAGTGAAAGTGCCGTAAGATAACGTGGTGGCAGCAGGAATTAGTTGTATTTAAATGCGAAGCCACGGTAAAACCTGTTACTGGGCACGTGTGCGTGAACAGTAACGCTGTTCACGTGTTTGTCGTGTATTTCACGGGATTATGCTTGACTTCCTACTGTGTGATTACTATAATAAATAGTAATGAATACTACGTGATGTGAATTGCGTAACGGGAGGACGTTATGTTATATAAAATTATTGGTGACAGCTGCATGGATTTGACGGAGGAACTGAAATTGGATCCGCATTTTCAGATGATTCCGCTGACCCTGCAGATAGGGGATTACAAGGTAACGGATGATGAGACATTTAACCAGAAGGAGTTTCTGGCAAAGGTAAAGGCAAGTCCCGAGTGCCCGAAGACGGCGTGTCCATCGCCGGAGAGCTTCAAGGAAGCATTTGAGGGCGAGGCAGAATACATTTTCGTGGTAACGCTTTCGAACCATCTGAGCGGTTGCTACAACTCGGCGGCTTTGGCAAAACGCCTTTATGAGGAAGAGAACGGAACGGACGGAAAGAAGATCGCAGTCATTGATTCCCTGTCGGCGTCGGCAGGCGAGTTAAATATTGCGCTGTTCATCCGGGATCTGTGCGAGAAAGGTCTTCCGTTTGAGGAGATCTGCAGGCAGACGGAGGCATATCGGGATTCGATGAACACGTATTTCGTCATTGAGACGCTTGATTTCTTAAAGAAAAATGGCCGTCTGACCGGTTTGACGGCTTTTATCGCGTCGGCGTTGAATATCAAGCCGGTTATGGGCGCGGACAGCGGTACGATCATCAAGCTTGATCAGGCGCGCGGCATGACCCGGGCGCTCGACCGGATGGCGGAGATTGCGTGCAAAGAGGGCGGCGATACCGCAAGCAAACGTCTGGTGATCGCACACTGTAATAACCCGGAACGTGCTGAGCACGTGAAAGAGATCATGTGTAAACGGGCAAACTTCCGTGAGGTAGTGATCACGAATACGGCTGGCGTTGCAACCGTATATGCGGGCGACGGCGGAATCGTTATGACACTGTAGGGAGAAAGGTGATGACAGCTGGAAAGGTGGAAAACGCCGGACAGCTGCGATTGATTGAGGAAAAATGAAGCATACATTTTTTAGTAAATGCACGAAAATGCCGTTCAGATACCGGACGGCATTTCTTTTATCCAGAATTGGAAATTTGACAATTTTGGCAGGAATGACGCTTTTGCTTGGCGGATGCCAGGCGGGAGGTTCCATATGGAAAGAGACAATCTCATTGGAGCCAAAAGACAAAACGGTATCGGAAGAAACGCTTGATCCGGAAACAGATATAGACGGGCAGGTGGAGTCAGAACAGGTAGATGGCGCGGAACTGGGGGTGGAAATGCAGGGGCAGGACGAATCCGGCAAACTTGAGGCAGAACCGGGAGAAAATGATTCAAATGAGTGTTCGCTTCTGTTTGCCGGAGATATCTATTTTTCCAACCATGTTTTAAATGCCTACGACCGTGTGGGAGGTATCGGCGGCGTCCTCGGAGAGAGCTTGCGGGAGACGATCGCGGAGTCTGATATTTTTATGGCAAACTTGGAATTTCCGTTCAGCGACCGGGGAACACAGGCGGCGGATAAACAGTTTACGTTCCGGGTATCGCCGTCCCGCGTGTCTATTTTACAGGAGATCGGACCAGACATCGTGACGGTGGCGAACAACCATGCGCTAGATTACGGCACGGACGCACTGCTGGACACGTGCGATACGCTGGACAGTGCCGGGATTTTGCATGTTGGGGCGGGAAAAAATCTGGAAGAGGCGAAACAGCCGCAGATCATTGAGAAAAATGGAAAAAAGATTGGCTTTCTGGGCGCGTCGCGCGTCTTTCCGACGGGCGGATGGGCGGCAGGATCGTCGCATCCGGGTATGTTTTCGGCGTATGACACGGCTTCGGTCGTGCAGGAGATCCAGAAGGTAAAGAAAGAGTGTGATTATCTGGTTGTCTATGTCCACTGGGGTATCGAGCGGAACACGCAGCCAGAGACGTACCAGCGGGAGATGGGACATCAGTACATCGACGCGGGCGCTGATCTGGTGGTTGGCAGCCATCCACATGTGCTGCAGGGGATTGAGCTGTATCATGGAAAATGGATTCTGTACAGTCTGGGAAATTTTGTGTTCGGAAGCTCGATTCCGGAGACAATGCTGGTGCAGGCGTCGGTAGATGCACAGGGAGAGACGGCGCTTTCAATTGTGCCTGCAACTTCATCTGCCGGATATACGAGAGAGCTGGACGTGGGGAAGAAAGAGGCGTTTTACCAGAAGATACAGGGGCTTTCGGACGGCGTGCAGATTGATGAGAATGGAAAGGTGCAGGTGCAGTAAAATCAATTCGTGAAATCCTGCCCCTGAAAACACCCGCTTTCCCGCAGTGCCTTGGAAAACGTATTCAAAAACGCCCGCTTATTTCCACTCCATTCCGGTGCGACCAGCAATTTTTTCGGTCCATCGCCGCTGATCCGGTGGATGACCATATCGGGCGGCAGCAGGCGGATACATTCGATCAGCAGCTCAATGTATTCGTCCATTGAAAAGACCGGAAAAGGTGCCTGTTCGTAGAGCTCTGCCAGCTTCGTGCCGCGTAAAATGTGGAGAAGCTGAAGTTTGATGCCGTCGATGGCGGGCTGGAAATCGGCCAGATAGCGGACGGTATCGAGCATCTGGGCTTTTGTTTCATCAGGCAGCCCCAGAATGACATGGACGATGACGGTCAGACCGGCGGCTTTCAGTTCACGGACGGCATTTTCAAAGACCGGGAGGGAATAACCGCGCTGGATGCGCGCGGCACTTTCCTCATGGATGGTCTGAAGTCCCAGTTCCACCCAGACCGGTTTTCGGCGGTTTAAGCGGGCGAGAAGCTCCAGGACATCCGGCGGCAGGCAGTCCGGGCGGGTCCCGAGGGACAGGGCAGCCACGTCCGGGTGGGCGATTGCTTCGGAAAAAAGCGGCTCCAGATAGGAGACAGGCGCATAGGTATTTGTGTAGGATTGGAAATATGCGACATATTTTCCACCCTTTATTTTATTTGCGACACGCGCCTTTGCCGCTTCGATTTGTTCGGTCACGGAGGTGTGAGCCGGCTCTGCAAAATCGCCGGAACCGCCGTGGCTGCAGAAAATACAGCCGCCCGTTCCCAGCGTACCGTCCCGGTTGGGACAGGTCATGCCGCCGTCGAGCGCCAGCTTGTAGATTTTCTGCCCAAATTGGTCTTTCAGCCATGCGTTTAACGAATAGTAGGGACGACCGTCGGAGTAGCAGCGGGGCATGGAGGAATCCGGGTGTTTGCCGGAGACGGTGGATGCAGGATGGAATGTTTCGGGTAATGATAGGTATGTTTGAGTGGTTTGCTTCATACGGACTCCTGTGTTTTACTATATAAATGAAAGCTTACCAGAACCACAGCATTTTGTAAATACACGAAAGAATATCGTATTGAGGCATTTTGAGGAAAATGATATAATATATACAAGAAGTCAGATTAAATCAAAATATCTGAAATCATAATCATATAAAGGGAACAATTGTTAATGTTCCCGGGTAGGCACTTTTGGAACCGAAAGTGCCGTAAGAAAACGTGGTGGCAGCAGGAATTTGCCGTATTTAAATGCGAAGCCACGGCAAATTCCGTTACTGGGCACGTATGCGTGAACAGTAACAAACAATTTGGGGAAAAGGAGAAGGGATATGTCAGTCAAAGAAACACTGAAACAGCTGGAATCTGAGAAAACGAAAGTGCTGATGGCAGAATTATACGGGGCAGAGAAAGCGGAGGAGAACCGGGCGCGTTACCGCTATGTGGCAGAGCGCTTTGAGAAAACATATGGGGAACGTGATATCAAGCTGTTTACTTCCCCGGGACGGACGGAGATCAGCGGCAACCACACCGATCACAATCATGGCAAGGTGCTGGCGGGCAGCATTAATCTGGACTGCGTCGGCGCGGCGGCACCGAACGGAACCGACACGATCCGCATATTAAGTGAGACATTTCATCAAAATTTCAGCATCCATTTAAGCGACCTGAAACCGAGCACGGGTATGAGCGGCACCATCGACCTGACAAAGGGCATTTTAAAGGGCTTTGAGGAGAGAGGATACAAGGTCGGCGGATTTGACGCATACATTACCAGCAATGTTATCAGCGCGGCGGGCGTCAGCTCTTCGGCTTCCTATGAGATGCTGATCTGCTCTATGTTAAATACGATGTTTAACGAGGGAAAGATGGATGTTGTCACCTACGCCCACATCGGAAAATATGCAGAAAACAAGTTCTGGAACAAGGCGTCGGGTCTGCTCGATCAGATGGCGTGCGCGGTCGGCGGTCTGATTACGATCGATTTTAAAAATCCGGAAGCGCCGGTTGTGGAGAAGATTGATTTTGATTTCGGTGCGCAGGATCACAGCCTGATGATTGTAAATACGGGAAAAGGCCACGCGGATCTGAGCGCAGATTATTCTTCCGTTCCAAACGAGATGAAAAAAGTAGCGCAGTACTTTGGCAAAGAGGTCTGCGCGGAGATTTCAGAGGAAGAGGTGATCGCAAACCTGGCGAAAGTACGTGCATTTGCGGGAGACCGTTCCGTGATGCGTGCGTTCCATTTCTTTGAGGAAAATAAGAGAGTGGAGCAGGAAGTAAAGGCCCTTCGGGAAAATGATTTTGCTGCTTTTTTGGAGGGAATCACAGCTTCGGGCAATTCTTCCTGGAAATGGCTTCAGAATGTATACACGACTGCAGACGTGCAGGAGCAGGGCATCAGCATTGCACTGGCGCTGACGGAATTGTTTATCGCGAAAAAAGGACGCGGCGCGTGCCGGGTTCATGGCGGCGGCTTTGCCGGTGTTATCATGGCGATGATTCCGAACGATCTGGTGGACGAGTATACAGAATACATTGAAAATGCGATCGGAGAGGGCAATGTATACCGCATGAGCATCCGCCCGCACGGCGCGATCTGCGTGAGCGAGCGCATCTAAAAATTGGGACCTGGAAAGGCGGTGGAATTTATGGGAAATAAAAATTTGATTATCACAATCGAGAGGGAGTACGGAAGCGGCGGACGTATTGTGGGACGCAAGCTGGCAGAGGAGCTGGGGCTTCATTTCTACGACGATGAGATCTTAAAGATGGCGTCGGAGAAGAGTGCGGTCGGAGAGGAATTTTTCCGTTTAGCGGATGAGAAAGCGGGAAACAACCTGCTTCACCGTCTGGCTGGCGCGAAGAAGGCAGATGTGTTCGGAAAGCCGTCCCTGAAAGGCGATGTGACATCGCCGGATAACCTGTTTAAATTCCAGGCGATGGTGATGCGGGAACTGGCAGAACAGGAACCGTGCGTATTTGTAGGCCGTGCGGCTGGCTATGTGCTGGATCAGGACGAGGAGATCGAAAATCTGGTCCGCATCTTTGTCTATGCCGACCGTGTGCGCCGCGTGCAGCGCGTTATGGAAGTAGACTGCATCAGTGAAGAAAGAGCGAAGAAGCGCATCCGGAAGATTGAGAATGAGCGGAAGAATTATTATAAATATTTTACTGGGAATGACTGGAAAAACATGAAGAACTACGATCTTCCGATCAATACGACCCGCCTCGGACTGGACGAGACGGCGGAGCTGATCAAGGAATATGTGAAGCTGCGCGGGTATATAAAGTAGGGGAAAATGAAAACAGCCTGTCTGTGATGCAGGCTAAAAATTTCAGTTGAAGATTGCGGGAGGCAGGGCAGATTTGGAAGATGAGAAGTGCCAGCGGATCGCCAGCTCAATCAGCTCCCAGAATGCTGGGAGAGTGATTCCGGCATTCTGAATTTGCCTTTGACGACAGTAGAATCATTACGACCTTATTACAAATTATTTACGGTTTGAAGCGGTATATTGACGGTCAAAATGGAAAAATGATACAATGATTTCAGAAAGAAAGGGGGAGAAAGCATGAGAAGTGCATCTGAATTTAGGCAAATGGCGCGTGAGACACTGCGCGGAAACTGGAAACTTGCGATGGGAACGGGATTAGCAGCGTCCCTGATCGGTGCGGAGATTGCCGATACGGCGCCAAATGGAATATCAGAGCTGCAAAAAGTGATACAGGCACGACCGGAAGTGAAGAATGTGCTGACGCAGGTATTTCTGATGCGCAGCATGCTTCTGCCCTTGATGCTTTTGCTTATCTGGGGCTTGATGGTGGTTATTATTGGAGGTGCGGGGCAGATGGGATACGCCCGTTTCCATCTGAATCTGGCAGAGAAAAAGGAAGCGTCCTTTTCTGATTTATTTTCCCAGTTTTCGCGGATCACAGATGGCGTGGCGATGGTATTTGTGCGCGGCTTTTATATATTTTGCTGGACCTGCCTGTTTTTCGTTCCGGGTTTCATAAAGACGTACAGCTATGCGATGACACCATATGTGCTGATGGAACATCCAGAATATTCCGCCAACGAGGCGATCACCGAGTCGCGCCGCCTGATGGATGGAAAAAAATGGAATTTATTCTGCCTGACCTTTAGCTTTATCGGCTGGCGGCTGATCTGCAGCATTCAATATATAATACCAGCGGTTCTTTTGTATACACAGGGAAGGCTCAGCGGTGTGACCGTGCTGTTTCTGGCAGCGCTGATGGGACCGCTCAATATTGGCTATCTGTTTCTGCGCCCATATGAGGAGGCGGCATTTGCGGCATTTTATAGGGACGTGCGGGATGAGAAGAGGGAAATAGAAGAGATAGAAATGCAGGATAAGTGGAGTGAGAATGAGCCGGAGGAAAGTGAAAATGCGTGAACTCTGCCTATACAAAAATGAAATCATTTGCATAGAACTGTGCTTGTGTAAGGATAGACGGAACAATAAAAATCTTTGAAAATCAAATTGGCGAAAGCCCAAAATAAGAATCTGCAATCAAAAAACACCTCAGAAAGTGGTCAAAATGAAAGCTTTCTGAGGTGTTTTTTTGAGTTGGATTATTTATTTTGTTTTAGTCCATCCGTGCTTTCTCAGACAGCAAATGTTTCTGGCAATAGAAGAATGCCGGAATCAGAAAGGCATCGGCGAGCAGCCATGCAAGCGGCGAGGCAAAACAGATGATGATGTAGCCAAAGATCGGCACCAGCAGGAAGCCGACCATGGCGCGGGCGATCATTTCGCAGACACCTGCCAGGATGGCGAGCAGGCTGTAGCCCATTCCCTGAATCGTGAAACGCCATACATTGACGATTGTCAGAGGTATGTAGAACAGGGAGTTGAAGGTCAGGAACTGGTGCGCCTGATGGATTACAACTGTTTCCGAGGCATCGACGAAGAGAAGCGGAATCACGCCGCCAAACACGGTCAGCACGATGCACGCCGCAATGGAGTAGATGCCGCCGATGAGAGTCGCGGA
>ERZ780144.2293-NODE-2293-length-17033-cov-2.919013_pt1 | contig 17033 bp, 17 predicted proteins | sample MGYA00511380_ERZ780144 | MGnify/ENA primary metagenome ERZ780144 (study PRJEB29588, sample SAMEA1965858) | human gut metagenome | biome: human gut; feature: human-associated habitat; material: faeces | place: Denmark | collected 2008/2010 ... | reverse complement strand
ATGTCTGCTACGCAGCCGCTTATTTTTCTCTGCACTCATTCCATTATAAATCACTCATACAGGTGCTTCAACCAACCGTTTTGGTCTGTTAGTCAATGGTACAGCAGCAAAAAGGCCCTGCAGCCGCAGAGCCTAAACAGTTTATTTTTCAATTTTATCCATTATTAAGAATTCACATACACATACACGATCCCGGACACGATCAGGTAAAACCAGGTAGTAGGATTGGAAAACCATGTTGTAAAGAAAGACAACATCATGTACATGGCGATCTGGGCGTAGATCACATGACCGGCGGGGCAGGTGAGTTTTCTTCTGAAACGTCCCAACAGATAGCAGACACCCCCTAAAAGACCGCCGAAAAATACCATTCCCACAACACCAAAATCATAAAACGCATCATAAAACAGTGTTACTGTAGTCAGTTCTTCTTTTGTCACAAACAGTGGAAAATCTGCCAGTGACGGGAAGATAAATTTAAGTCCTGTCAGCGCCCATAACGGGAACAGTCCCTTAAGTCCAAAGGAGAAATGTTTTAACTCCGCTGCCATACAATTAAAGTTGTCATAGTTATTAGCGATATACATATATGGCTGAGTGATAAAAATCGGCATATGGCTATTCTTCATCTCAAAAATGCCGTTTAAGTACTCGACGCTATGGCTGCGAAGCACAGTCAAGGCAACATAAGCCGGGATCAGTGCCACAAACAACACTCCCACATAAACCAGGCTGAAGCTTCCTGTCATGGAAATGTAGGTAAATACAGCCATTCCCACTGCAAGGATCAGCTGGAAACGGGAAACGCATAACAGCGGGATCATCACTGCCACAATATCACAGATCACTGCCAGCCAGAAGCCCTTGTATCTTACCAGTCCTCTTCCTCTTCTTGCCATCATCAGACAGTATACAACGGAAAGACTTGGGACCAGTACGCAGGATACAGTAAAGTAATGGATCCCTTTAATATGAAAATAAGAATATGCATGTGGTACGCCATAGGAAAACATCGGCACAAAGCCCAGTCTCCATGCTTCAAAAGCAAAGGCCAGGATAGAAACCAGAGTGATCACTGCCATGGAGATCAGAATACGGTTTGCCTGTAAAGGGGAGTCAGCAGATGAATAATATTTGTATACAGAACCCATATCCGCTGCACTCCAGCCGTCATACAATCTGGTCAGCACCTCAAATACCCACCAGAATGCCATAACTGCCAGAAAGAAGCTGATCCATGTAATAAGCAGCCAGTCCGTCTGCAGATAGGAAAGCTTAAAGCAGGAAATTCCCTGCCCTCCTACAAAAAACAGACAGAACAGACCTCGCAGGTGGATCAGGTTTCCTGTCCGGATATAATCTCTGATATACAGCCATACTGCTGCTCCAACTAAAACAAGGCCGGACAGCACATATAAGTGCTGCCAGGCCAGAATAAAACTGATTCCATAACAAATAAGATAAACTGCCATTAACCTGTAATCTTCTCCACAAACTTTCTCATGTAGTCTTCTACTTCTGCTGTTGTTGCAAAGCTCATAGCCTTGTCAGCTACTGCCTGAAGTTCTTCTACACTGTATTCTGTTACCATCTTTCTTGCGCGCAGGATGGCGGATGCGCTCATACTGAATTCATTTAAACCAAAGGCAAGTAACAGCGGGATCATCATCGGATCACTGGCTGCTTCACCACACATACCTACCATGATGCCTGCTGCATTTCCTGCTTCCATAATGCCTGCTTCACGTCCGCATGCGATAATGTGGCGGATGCTTCTGAGTACTGCAGGATTGAAGGTAGAGTACAGATAGGATACCTTCTTGTTTCCTCTGTCTACTGACATGGTATACTGGGTCAGGTCATTGGTTCCGATACTGAAGAAATCTGCCTCTTTTGCAAAGATATCTGCGATCAGGGAAGCGGCTGCTGTCTCTACCATGATACCTACCTGGATGTCCTTCTTGTATGCAATGTTCTTTTCATCTAATTCAGCCTTGATCTCTTCAATCAGTGCTTTTGCCTCTCTTAACTCGTCAATGCAGGTTACAAGAGGGATCATAATACGGATATTGCCATATGCGCTGGCTCTTAAAAGGGCACGCAGCTGTGGCTTGTAAATATCCTCTTTTCTGTCCAGGCACAGACGGATGGCACGATAGCCCAGGAATGGGTTCTCATCCTTTTCCAGTCCCATATACGGGATCTCTTTGTCACCGCCGATATCTAATGTACGGATGATCACCGGCTTGCCGTTTAATGCAATAGCTACTTTCTTGTATGCTTCAAACTGCTCTTCTTCTGTAGGCATGGCAGTACGGTCCATAAACAGGAACTCGGTACGGAACAGACCAACGCCTTCTCCATCGTACTGTAACACCTTGTCCACATCTTCCGGTTTACCGATATTGGCAACGATCTCTACCTGTACGCCGTCTTTTGTAACAGAAGGCTGTCCAATGTATTTTTCCAGTTCTTTTTTGTCTTTTAAGAACTGGCTTCTCTTTTCTTCGTATTCTTTTTCAACAGAAGCCTCCGGATTTACAAATACCTCTCCGGTGCTTCCGTCAAGGACTACACTGTCTCCGTCCTTTACTGCATCCATCAGGCCATTTACTGCAACTACTGCCGGGATCTCCAGTGCCCTTGCTAAAATAGCGCTGTGTGAGGTTTTTCCTCCCAGCTCTGTTACGATACCGGAAACATTTTCCGGATTGATGCCTGCTGTCATGGACGGGGTCAGATCCTTTGCTACCAGTATGCTTCCCTTTGGCAGTAAAGATACATCTACAGACTCCAGACCCATTAATGTACGCTGCATACGCACTTTGATATCCCTCATATCCGTAGCGCGCTGCTGCATCAGTTCGTCTCCCATAGACGCAAACATATCTGCATACATATTGCACACATTTTCAATAGCAAACTCACAGTTTACCTTGTCATTTTTCACGCTATTTTCAATCTCCCCTGTAAGCATGGGATCTGATAACAGCATCATGTGTCCCTGCATAATCTCTGCTTCCTTCTCTCCCACGCGGGAAGCCAGATCGTCTGCCATCTTCTGTGTAGCTGCAATGGTCTTTTCCAGAGCCCCCTTAAAGCGCTGGATCTCAGCCTCTGCATCTGCTACCTCATTTCTTGTGATCACTAATTCTGCTTCTTCTACGATCACAGCTTTGCCAATGCCAATACCGGCAGAAGCACTTGTTCCCTTAAACATATGTGTGTCCTCCTTATTAATTTATGGTTTACTCCCCTAATCCGTCCTCCACAATTTTGATCATTGCTGCAAGAGCTTTTTCCTCATCAGGGCCGGTACAGTTAAATTCGATCTCTTCTCCGCATTTTACACATGCTCCAAGCACACTGAGCACACTTTTTGCATTTGCTGTCACATTGCGTACCTTAAAAGAGATTTTTGATTTATAAAGCAGAGCCTCTTTGCAAAGGATGCCTGCAGGTCTTAAATGAAGACCGGATGGGTTCTTGATCACTGTTGTTCCACTTACCATATTTATTCTCCTGATTTCCCGCAGCATATAAACTGCCTTTTTTCTTATTTTCCCCTTAATTAATGACTTGTTTCAGCCGCTGTTGTATGATTGGATGCACCGGAGCTGCTTTCAGCTGCTGTTGTCTCCCTTGTACTGCTTCCTGTCTCTTCCTGAGTAGGTGCCGGTACAGTATCTCCCGGTTCCCTGTCATGGACAATGATCTGAAGATCATCCTGACTTACCAGTTCATAAGCTGCACCCAGTTCAAATGTAACAGTTCCAGGATGGGTTCCAGGTCCCATATCGCTTACATCTACCTCTGCCTCTAAATCATCATCGGTCAGCTGGTCTAAATCTTCCTGTAAGCCCTTGATGCTTAAACGGATAGCATCTCTGTCATACTGGTAACTGTAACGGCTGGAAGCGCCTACCTGGCGGATCTTGCTTGTTTTTAACTCAATGGTCCTGGTCTCTAAAGGCTCTACCTTTAAAGTCACATGGATCTTGCTGTTAGAGTCTGCCAGTTCTACATTTTCCGGAAGATATTTGTTTAAATCAATGATCACTTCTTTGTCTGCAGAAGCACCGTCCATATTTAACTCTGACTTAGGAATGTTGATGGCATTGATCTCTGCCAGATCAGACTTAAGTCCTACTACATCTACGGAATTTACATTACTCTCGATCCCTGTAAAACGGTATCCGTCTGCAACTCTTCCCTCTGTCTCAAAATTCAGCCCCAGAGTCTTTACTTTTAAAATAGAAAGTGTGTAATCTGCCTCTGACCGGCTTAAAGTCACACGATCATCCAGAGTGATCTTATTACGGTTCGCATCAAAGCACTGGATCTGGGCTGTACCGGAAAGATCAGAGTTTGCACCGTCTAAACGAATGGTGATACCAACGGTACTGATCCGTCCTACCTGTGATTCAGGTCCGCTTACATAAATACTGGTAGGCACGATATTGACGGTTCCCTCTCTGTACCCGGACTCGGTCTTTCCCTCTGTATAGGCAGTCAGGTCAAACTTTTTCTGCTGTACATCTTCCGTAGTCACACGGATCACCATAGGTTTTGCTGTTACAGCATCTACTTTATTATTCTTTACATCTACCTTAACAGGAACTGCTCCTGTAGGCTCGTACATATCTGCCAGATCGATATAGGCCCGGAAGTCAGAAGCAGAAATACTTCCTGCATCCAGTGTACGCACTTTGTATGCTACCGTCACTGTCGTGCGGTTGTCGATCAGTTCATAGGTTTTTCCGTTTGTGGAAAGCACGTCTTCGTTCAGCACCTCCAAAGGTACTTCCTTGGTAGCAGTTACGTCCGGGTTGGAAATGTTGGTCACTGCCAGCCACACAAAAAAGGCAAGGAAAACGGAAAGTATCTTTAGTTTTAAGTTATTTGTCAGCTTTTTTCCCATTGATCAGCCTTCCCTTCCATATCTTAAACCGGTTGGAAGAAACCGGCTCTTCTTTCATCAGTCCGGAAAGAATATTCCGAAGTGCCTCTGCTGTTGGAACACTGCGGAGCATTCCTCCTTCTGCAACAGATACCCGTCCTGTTTCCTCAGAAACAACAATGGTAAGGCTGTCTGTTGTCTCGCTGACACCTACTGCTGCACGGTGTCTGGTTCCCAATGCCTTATTAATAGACATATTGTCAGAAAGAGGCAGGTAACAGGTAGCCGCTGCCACCCGGTTTCCGCGGATCACCACCGCTCCGTCATGAAGGGGTGTATTGTGTTCAAAAATATTGATAAGAAGCTGGCTTGTGACCAGTCCGCTGATCTCAATACCGGTCCTCTCGATCTCCTTTAAGGAAGTTCCTCTTTCAATGACCATTAAGGCTCCTGTTTTCACCTTTGCCATCTCAAAAGTAGCACGAACCAGTTCATTGACTGTGCGGTCATTAAATTCCTGACTGCTCTTTCCGTCATCCTGAGCCAGAATACCGGATAACAGGTTCTGGCTGCCTAACTGTTCCAGTGCTTTTCGCAGTTCCGGCTGGAAAACGACCAGAAATGCCGTTACTGCGATCGTTGTAATATTTTTAAGGATCCAGACAATGGTATCCAGACGTAAAAGAACCGCCACAATGGCAAATACCATGATCGTTAAAAGTCCCTTCAGTAAGGTCCATGCTCTTGTATTTTTTATCCAGAAAAGGATCTCATATACCAGGAATGAGATAATCGCTATCTCAAACAAATTCCGGAGGGAGATCCTTGGCAATAGCGTCAGCCAGGATGAGGCTTTCATCATAAGTTCTGTTAAGATTCCCACCTTATATCATCCTCCTTTAGTCTAATTATCGTTATCTTAATTATTTATCTTGATCATTTATCTTAATTCTCTTTCAGCCGTATTCCTGGCTGTATTTTTCTCTCTTGTATTCCGCTTTCTCCCGCTGATCCGCTGTACTTTTACATCGGTACTGCTTACTGCCATCTTGGGGATCGCTTTTACATAATAATAATAATCGTCATCCTCAAACTGTACATATTCTGTACGGGTATAATCTACAGAGAAGAAAAAGAAATTGTAGATCATAGCCAGCATCACAGAAACAAGCAGCCCGAAGATCAGCGTTCCTGCAGATACGGATACCCCGAAAACAAAATCTCCTACAAAGATCACCAAAAGCTGTGCTACTGTTCCAGCTACGATCGCTATGATCCAGGCATAATCTACAGACAGCCTGCGGATCAGGTATACCACCATGATCCCTACTGCACAGGCAGCGATCATCACCATCATTGTCTGGTTAAAGCATACGGACCGGATGATCTGACTGTAACGCTGTACGATATCTACGCTGCCCTCTCCTGTAAGGACGCCTGCGTTCTGCCGTATATACATAAGAAGATAGTATAAAAAGACTCCGCAGCTTACAGGTATTACAGAAATAAGACTGCCTCCCAGCCCTACTAAAAAAGCAACCGCATAAGGCACCTTAAATAAGAAGGCAAGGGGTGTCAGTATCATAAGCCAGCTGTCTCCCGGCTTAAACCCATAATAAAGAACAGCCACTACCAGGATCATCATCAGTGTGATCAGTGCCATTTCCATGGATACTGCATACACATGTGCTACCATCACACATCCTATAAGGAAGACGGCCCCGCTGTCCGGAAGCAAGGCTCCAAAAAAGCACAGCAGCGCTACAACGACCGGATTTTTCAATTTTGCCATATAGCCGATATTGGCATTCATACTTAAGATCGTACACAGGATCAACAGCAGACGGACCACAAAGCGGATCACATAGCTGTATTTATTATAAATTTCTTTCAGGTGCTCTTTCCACAGCAAAAGAACTGTCATAAAGCGGCTCCTCCTCTGTTCTCTTTTCCCCGGTCCTTTCCAAATTTACGGTCCAGATGTTTAAGCCTGGCCACATACATGGTCTGGCTTCTGGATGCAAAATCATACCGTCTGGAATAGATCTTCCATGTAATAAGAAGATATCCCCCCAGTCCGGTCACATAGGCCAGTCCCCAGTTGCGGATCCAGCCGATCAGATGATCAATATCAGCTCCCTTCATGAGCACATCCAGTTTATAAAGGATCCACATAAGAAGGATCAGCGCAAAACTAAAGGTGTACCCGAAAAAAGAACGGAACAACTGCCCTCCTACATAATCACTTTTAAAGTATTGATTTACAGGGAAGATTTTTCTGCCCTGATGCTTTTCAAACACTGCCAGATCTGTCATTGCCTGGATTTTTTCTTCATTCAGCATAAAGCACTCCTTTTTCTTCTTCCCAATGCTATCAATTTAGTATACCACATCTTTTTTTGTTTTGCGACACCTTAAATGAATTTTTAGGAAGTCTTTTTAATACCGTTCATAATTGAATATTGTATGAAGCAATTATTAATTTTTTATGAATTTCTTTGTCAAGACTTGCATTATTCTTAAAATATGCTATTTTGTATTCTGCGAAAAAGATCACGCTAAAATCAGAAATATTATTAATTTGTCAAATATTTCAAGTATTACAAAGAGGTATATTATGAAAACACTTCAGATGATCCATTATTTTAATTTTGTGATCGCAACTGTATTTGTAGTCTTTTATTTTTATCAGATCGGTTATCTGCTCCTGGGGCTTCTTATGAAACACAGGAAAAATAAAACCGGTTCCCATCAGTTTCCCCGTTACGCTGCTGTTATTTCTGCAAGAAATGAAGCAAATGTCATCGGTGGTCTGATTGCCAGTTTAAAGGCTCAGAATTATCCATCTGACCTTCTTGACATTTATGTGATCGCAGATAACTGCACAGATAATACCGCGCAGGTTGCTGCACAGGCAGGAGCAAGGGTGTACCGCCGTTACAACCATCAGCAGGTGGGCAAAGGTTATGCCCTTGACTATCTGTTCAAATGTCTTTCTGCCTCCGGTAAAGATGTATATGACGGCTACTTTGTATTTGATGCAGATAATTATGTAGATCCTGATTTTGTCAAAGAAATGAATGCCACCTTTGACAGCGGACATTTTGCTGCTCTTACAAGCTACCGTAATTCCAAGAACTTCGGTGCCAACTGGATCTCAGCTGGTTACGGCTTATGGTTCCTGCGGGAGGCCCGTTTCTTAAACTTCCCAAGAATGCTTCTGGGAACCAACTGTGCTATTTCCGGAACCGGCTTTCTGGTATCCGGTGAAGTGATCCGCGAAAACGGCGGCTGGCCATTCCATCTTCTTACAGAAGATATTGAATTTTCCGTTAACTGTGCCATTGAAGGCAAGGTCATCGGCTACTGTGATAAGGCTGTGATCTACGATGAGCAGCCTTTAAAATTTGGTCAGTCCTGGACCCAGAGACTGCGTTGGTCCAAAGGATTTTATCAGGTTGACTGGCATTACAGCTGGAGACTGATCAAGGGATTTTTCCAGGGCGGAAGAAAATCATTTTCCTGCTATGATATTTTCATGACCGTAGCACCTGGTATGTTCTTTACTCTTGCCGCTATCCTTATTAACCTGGGCATGGCATTTTCCTATATGACAGAACCTGGTTACATAGCAAGAATGATCGCAGCTGAGAATATTTCCTTCCTTACAAGGACCATTGTTATGTTCTACTTAAGTCTGCTGGTTTATGGTGCCATCACCATGATCAGTGAGTGGAAACAGGTGCAGCTGTCTGCATTAAAGAAGATCCTTTATACATTTACATTCCCGATCTTCATGTTCACTTACATCCCGATCTCTGCAGTTGCACTGGTTAAGAAAGTAGAATGGAAGCCGATCTGTCATGGAAACACTTCCGGAGAGTTGATCACTTCCAAGAGGAATTAAATTAAATACGAAAAATCTTCTTCCTGTAGGTGGAAGGAAGATCATAAAAAGCAAAAAGCGATGCATGGATACATATCATTTGGATATGCTTCCTGCACCGCTTTTTTATATGCTCTTTCTATATGTTTTTCCAATATGTATACATTCTCTGTTCCGCCAGATGCATGAATCTTACAACATAGCTGCCACTCGAAGAAGGATCATATATCCGGCCGTTCCTACTGCAATACTTACTAATGTATTATGCTTCCATTTATAAGACAACGCTACGATCACTACCGCTGCTATCTTTGGAAGTCCGATATGTACCACATCACTTCCCACATCTTTCAAACAGTAGACGATCAGCACTGCCATGATCGCTGAGGGAAGTGTTTTTCCCAATCGGTCCAGCCAGTCCGGCATCTTCTGTGATCCGCCGAAAGCTAGAAACGGAAGAGCCCTCAAAAAGAAGGTACAAAGAGCAGAAACTGCGATCATGATCAATATTCTTTCTGTACTCATCTATACTTCCTCCTTTCTCTTCTGTAACACCACTAATAATCCTGATGTAAGTAAAAGTGCCGGAAGCATAAAACCGGAAGCCCCAAATATGATCAGGCAGATAATGCCGATCCCAAGACCAGCTAAAGCCGGTGTATGTCTGTCTGCCTTCTCCCACTGGTCAATAAAAATGATCACAAACAGGGCTGTCATGCAGAAATCAATGCCTTCCATATCCCACGGGATCAGCTGTCCTAACATTCCGCCTAAAACAGAACCGATCATCCAGTAACAACGGCTGAAAAATGCCACCAGGAACATGGTATCCTCTTTTTCTTTCTGTGGCAGTTCCAGCGTACAGTTTACGGCATAGGTCTCATCTGTCATGGTATGGATCATATAAAGCATCCGTTTTCCCATTTTCTTAAAATCTTCCAGGAACGTAAGGCTGTAAAAACTCTGGCGGCTGTTCATCAGCAGTGCTGTGAGAGCCACTGTTATAATAGAAGCTCCGCTGCTTAAAAATGTGATCAGCACAAACTGGAAGGCGCCTGTATACACGGTCAGGCTCACCAGCAAAGAATAATACCACTTAAAACCTGCATCTTCCATCATAATACCATAAGCCATACTGACAAAAATATAGCTGCACATAATGGGAATGGATTTGATAAACGCATATTTTCGGATCTGTGATCTTGTCATACCGTAGATGTCCTTTCACTCCGTTTTCTTTGCGCTTATCATATCTTTTAATTCCTACTTTGTCAATGGGTAAGTGGACTTTTCGTCTTTCCGATCCTTGGAATGATCTTTCCGGTCCTTCTCATTTCTTCGATCACAACTGCCTGGGCTTCTCTCTTTTTCAGAGCTTTTTCCATATGACCTTCTCCTGTTTATTTTTACAATATTTTCCATTTTTCAAATCCATGGCAATAAAAATACTGCCACAGACCAGACAAAAATGCCTAATCTGCGACAGTATCATTATAACAAATCTTTTTCTCACATGTAAAATAGGTTCTGGCTTATGGATGCAGTTATTTTTACTTACACCTGCTGCTTCAACATTCCCGCACTTGTCATCCTTAAAGAATGTTCTGGCTGGATCTGCGGTTCTTTGGCTTCTGTATCTACTAATTGCAGTGCCTTTACCGGACATGCTTTTACACAGGCAGGGAGCATTCCGTGATGGACTCTTACATAGCAGCCATCGCATTTGATCATCTTGCCATTTTCCCCAAAGGAAGGGATACCATAAGGACACGCCATAGCGCAGCTGTGACAGCCGATACAGTTAGTGGTATCGTAAACTGTAAGGTTGGTCTCCGGATCTTTGCGCAGACAGGCGCTTGGGCAGGCGGTAATGCAAGGCGCATCGCTACAGTGCATGCAGGCTAAAGACAGGTGGCTGTATTTTACCTCTCCTTTTTGCTCCATTTCCAGGTCAAATACATTTCTGAAAGGTCTCTGCCCTTCTTTTACCTGAAAGTCGTTCTGATCCATGCAGGCGATGGAGCAGGCTCCGCAGGAAATACACTTGGTAATATCCAGATCTATTGCATATTTCTTCATCGCTGCACCTTCTTTCTCATACCACATCTGGTAGAATTATAAGCCGGGAAACCGGAATATGGGTCTACATGGGTTCCGGACATCAGGGAGTTTACATCTGCTTCTGAGTATCCATGATAGAAGAAGACTACATTTTTCTGCACTCTGTGTGTTGGATGTGCTTTTACGGAAATGGTTCCTCTTTCTGTAAACAGTTCTATATCGTCCCCCTCTTTTAAACCCAATGCCTGTGCATCTTCTATGGAAATATCTGCCATAGGATCCGGACGCAGGCTGCGTACCCACGGTACCTTGTGGAGACGGGAATGGATAGCATTTGGCAATCTTCCGCCGGAGCAGAGAATAAACGGATATACGGTTTCATCTGCTTCATCCATTGGCTCGCAATAAGTTGGAAGGGCATCTAAGTGCCATTCCGGATGAGAAGCGATCAGTTCTGAATATAACTCAAATTTACCAGTTGGAGTCTTGCAGCCTTTTTCAAGGATCGTTCCCGGAACATAAGGTTTTACGCCCCTTACCTTTACAGGCAGGTCACTGGAGCGGAGTTCTTCCATAGTAATATCCAGGTTGGATAAGATCTCTTCAATATTTTTCTCATATCCTTCTTCCAGACGCTTATCCCCTAAATTCATTACTTTTGCCAGATCACAAAGGATCTCTGCATCTGACTTGCTCTCTCCTACTCTGTCAATGGCAGGTTTGGTCAGCCATGCATAGCCGCCTGGATAGGTCTCTAACTCTCCTCTTTCATAGGAGGTGCACACCGGAAGGACAATATCTGCCATTTTTGCAGCGTCAGTCATAAACAGGTCTGCATCTACGAAAAAGTCCAGTTTCTCCATGGCAGACTTAAAATACTGGTCATCTGGAAGAATGCGGTAATTTAAGCCCATTGCAAATAATGCCTTAACAGGATAAGGTGTTCCCTCATGGATCTGTCTTGGCAGGTCCACACACTGCATCTCCCTTTCCATATGATACCACAACGGGAACCTGATGGCTCCTACTGGAAGGACTGCATCCTTTGGCTCTGTGCCGTCGGCAAATTCATCTTCCAGGGTAGTAAAACCTGCGATCTGGTGAGTAAATGTATGTTCTCCCGGCAGCTGTCCGCCTTTGCGGTCAAAATTGCCAGTCAAAGCTGAAAGCGCCATAATGGCACGGTAATTCTGGAAACCGTTTTTGTGGTGTGGAATAGGTGCACTGTTTTCGTTAATGGCCATGGACTTGCTTTCATGGATCATCTCACAGGCCTTTACCACTAACTCATAGGGAACGCCTGTTAGCTTTTCTACATTGGTCTCATTAAATCCCGCTGCATACTGGGCATATTCTTTAAAACCATGTACATACTTGTCAATGTATTCTTTATCGATCCAGCCTTTCTGGATCAGTACATTTCCCATGCACAGGGCCAGAGCGCCGTCTGTTCCCGGATAAGGACGCAGATGCAGATCACACATTTTTTCTGTAGTAGGCGTGATCTTTGGGTCTACTACAATGACTTTCATACCTCTTGCTCTTGCTTTTTCTGCTCCCTGAGCCTTTAAGTAACCGGAATAATAAGGATTAAATGCCCAGCCAAGAAGCAGGTCACAGTTTGGCATATCCGGCTTTGCCAGCTGTCCGATGGCTGTTTTCCATGCCATCCAGCCGGTAGTCATACAGGTACTGGACTCTGTACCATAGTTCATGGTTCCAAAAGAATGGGCAAACCGGCGCAGCCACGGACGGAACCATTTATTGTAACCGCCGAAAAATGCTACTGCCTGAGGACCATCTGTCTCTTTAATGTGATTTAGCTTTTCAGCGATCTCCTTATAGGCTTCATCCCAGGTGATGGGTTCAAATTTTCCTTCTCCTCTTTTGCCAATGCGGCGAAGAGGTGTCTTGATACGGTCTTCTCTGTAAGCAAAACCACGGCCGGAAAGTCCTTTTGTACATAGACATCCCTTATTTCTTGGATGTTCATCCAGACCTTCCAGTTTTACCATTTTTCCATCTTTTACATAAGCGCATACACCGCAGTTGTATGCCGGAGAACAGATAGCACAGACCGTATTCTTTTTTTCAATGCCGGTCTCCGGTCCCGGTATCTTTGCTTTTTTTAAAGCCTCTAAACTATCCATGAATCTTCTCCTCAACTTCATCTATAAAAGGAACGGAAAGTCCCGCTTTTACCAGCATAGCCCGCTGATAATCCGGCAGAACAAACTGTTCACCAGCAAACAGCCGCAGCATATAGTTTTTAACAATGCCGCTGACACGATAATTGTCTAAAATATTAGCGCCTACAATGCGCTTTCCGTCTAATACAAGGCGGATATACAGATCTTCTGAAAGAGAACCGTATTCCAGGACCTCTCCCTGCATCCGGTTGTCTCCAAAACCAATAAAATCCATATTCATAAAATGGGTGATATTGTGAAGGATATTTCCCTTATAGGCCATATCTCCCCCCGCCATGTTGATACCGGCAGTTTCACCCTGGTGATTGGCATTGGCCCACAGACCAATGATCTGGTTCTGGCCGCTTTCCAGGTTGTTGCCTTCACAGCAGTCACCTGCAGCATAAATTCCGGGAACAGAAGTACGCATATGGTCATCTACCACAATACCTCTTCCAATCTCCACTTCTCCCTGAACGGTCTCTGTAATGGCTCTTGTACCAATACACAGGCCAACGATATCAGCAGGAATGCGGCTTCCATCTGTTAAAACAGCTGTCTTTTCCCCGTTTTCCTGTTCCATATGGTCAATGGTGACCCCAAACATCAGATGAACGCCCTGGGCTTCTACTCTCTTTTCGATCTCTTTTGCTACTTCTTTGTAGGCAGCCAGAGGGAAAATATAGCTTGCCAGATCTAAAAGCCAGGTCTCGATGCCATATTTGTGAAGGACTTCCACTACCTTGATACCAGCCATGGAAGCGCCGATCACAACGGCATGTTTAATATCATTTTTCTTCAGTCTGTCTTTAAAACGAAGGGCATCTTCTACTGTACGCATTAAAAATGCATCCTCTGGCTCCAGTCCTTTTACAGGAGGAGCAAAGGCCCTTGCGCCTGTTGCAATCAGAATGCGGTCATACTGCTCTGATCCATTTTCTGTTTCTACCAGATGTTCCGATCCGTGAACCTTGATCACCTGTTCCCTGCGAAGGTTAAAATCCACTTCTTTTTGTATCTGCTCCAAATCGCCGAAAGGAAACATTCCCTCATATTCCAGCTTTCCAAAAGCATAATAAGTCGTCAGCATAGGATTATAAGGAGCCCGTCCTGTGTTACTGTAGACGTCAATGCATCCTTCTTTATCCAGTTTACGGATCTTTTTCACTGCATGGTAGCCGGCTGTACCGAAGCCTACTACTGCATATTTCATAATTCTACCTCCCGTTGATCTTCATGTTCCTGTATATAACATGGAAACGCGGCGACAATGTCACTGCTGCAACATATCACCGCGTCTACCGGTATCAAACAGTGATTACTGCTGATCCATTTTATCTTTTACGTTCTTATAACGAACTAACATCAGCACGATCGCTGCAAGGATAAACAGACCAATGTACAGGAACTGTCTTGCATTTAAGCTGGACAGGCTGACATAGGAGGTAGCTGCCAGTACAACGAATACAACAGCTAAAGCTACATTTAACTTTGCAGGGCTCATGTACAGAGCAGATTTCTTGTATTCCTCAGGAAATACCTTAGGCAGACGGAAGCATGCATAAACCATTAACAGGTCAGTGAGCTTACCACAACCAGTACCCATATTTGCAATATCAGAAGTGTTCATACCGGTTACGATCGGGATGATACCAACTACAAAGAAGAATAATAACAGGATAACAGGTGTGCCGCCCTTATTTTCCTTTGCGCAGGCCTCTGGCAGCCATCCGTCCATAGCTGCTCTCTGCAGGGAACGTGTGGTCCAGGATAAAGTACCATTTAAGGTTGTCAGTAATGCGAACCATGCACCACCGATTACGAAGAACAGGTATACAGGTGCAGGGAATACAGATTTTGCTACTACAGAAATGTTTACACCAGCTACTTCTTCAACAGGAAGAACGCAGGCAGCAACGATACCAACTAATGCATAGAAAATTGCAACAAGCAGTGTAGATAATACCATAGCCTTTGGAATGGTCTTGCCAGGATTTTCTACTTCACCGCCGTTCTCAGCTAAGAACTTTGCACCAGCACATGCGAAGGAAAGCATTGCAGCGCCGCGAAGGAATTTCATTGGGCCGTTTGGCATGATGTTTTCACTGTTTAATGCCAGTGCAGACCAGTCTACCTTAGGAAGACCAAATACAATGTATACAAACAGAGAAACAAGTAATAATGCTACCATGAACTTCTGTACTTTTGCAGAAGTCTTAAGGCCGATCATGTTTACTACTACTGCCAGAGTCAGTGCGCCAAGTGCTACTAACTTCTGATTTACATCAGGGAAGATAACAGCTACATAGCTTGCAAAGCCAATAGCGAAAGTTGCGATCAGTACCTGCTGAAGAACGAACATCATTAAGAATACGAAAGATGCTCTTGGTCCGATCAGTTTCTTAGCATACACGTAGCTGCCGCCGGTTGCCGGCATACTGGATGCCAGAGTTGCCATTGGAACCAGCTGGCATACAGCGATCAGTGCTGCAAGAACGAAGCCGTAAGGTGCGCCGTGTCCGGTCAGTCCGATTACGATACCGGTCAGTACGAATACGCCGGAACCAACGATCTGGCCGATGCAGAAACTCATACATTCCCAGAAATTCAGTTTTTTGTTGTCCATAGTTATACCCCTTTCTTATCTGCCACAAACTGTGCCAGTATTTCCATACCTTTTTCAAGAGTTTCTCTTGGGCAGCCAATATTAAAGCGAAGGAAATATTCTCCATTGCCCTGATATCCGGCGCCTCCTCCTACTGCCATCTTATACTCAGATGCCAGGATCTTTACGATCTCCTCGGAAGTCACGGAAAGTTCGCTGCAGTCTAACCACATCAGGTAAGTACCTTCTGGCTTAACAGGCTTGATCTGTGGTGCATGCTCTTTCAGATAGCTGGTAACAAATTCAGCATTTTCTGTAAGGTATGCATTCTGTTCATCTACCCATTCATCACCATATGTATAGCAGGCTTCAATGGCACTGTTTGCCATGCAGTTAGGGCTCATAAGCCATGCCTGGCGAAGGGTGTCTTCCTGGATCTTCTTGTACTCCGGATTTGGAATAATGGTACAGGAAGAATGAAGACCTGCCATGTTAAAGGTCTTGCTGATCGCGGTGTAGACCAGCATATGATCGTACACATCAGCGAAACGTGCAGCAGAAGTATACTGATGTCCGTAAAGGACTACATCTCCATGGATCTCATCAGAGAACAGCCATACGGAATATTTCTTACACAGTTCTACGATCTTTCTGACCTCATCTTCTGTCCATACACGGCCTACCGGGTTGTGGGGGTTGCAGAAGATCATGGCCTTTACATCACCACCGGCTAATTTCTTTTCCAGATTTTCCCAGTCAATGGTGTAACGGCCTTCGCTGTAAACCAGTGGACAGTCAACCTGTTTTCTTCCCTGGTTGTTGATCACAGCGAAAAATGGGTCATATACAGGAGTAAACACTAAAACTCCGTCTCCCGGCTGTGTAAAGCCGCGGATTGAGAACCAGATAGATGTAACAACACCTTCAGAAGGAGAAAAAGCACTGACAGGCAGATCTACCTGATGACGGCGCTTATACCAGCCTCTTACTGTTTCCAAAGTTCTCTCTCCTGTCGTGGTATAGCCGAAAACCGGATGTTCCAGACGTTTCTTCATTGCCTCTACCGCTTCCGGCAATGTTGCAAAGTCAGTATCAGCGATCCAGAAAGGAAGAAGTCCTGTCTTTGTACCAAATTTCAGCTGTTTTTCCCACTTAATGGAGTCAGAGCCAATGCGGTCCTGTACTTTGTTAAAATCGTACTTCATTACTGCACCTCCAAAATAATGTAAAACTGAATGTGTTTTTCAACACTTTCATTGTATAATGCCAAATCCCCAGGCGGTACGGGCCCTGCACTGTCTGGGAAAATTACAGCCAAAGAATATGTGATACCAGGATCAAAAGGTCGAAAAACCGACGCAAGCTTGCTTGCAGGAGGCTTTTTGAACTTGG
>ERZ780144.2283-NODE-2283-length-17105-cov-3.571672_pt1 | contig 17105 bp, 15 predicted proteins | sample MGYA00511380_ERZ780144 | MGnify/ENA primary metagenome ERZ780144 (study PRJEB29588, sample SAMEA1965858) | human gut metagenome | biome: human gut; feature: human-associated habitat; material: faeces | place: Denmark | collected 2008/2010 ... | reverse complement strand
GGGCGTCGCGGACGGGGCGGGTGAGGCTCTCGGGCTTCGGGATATAGATCGTAGTGCCTCCGACGATCTCGGCCAGCTTGTAGAAGTTATCCGTCCCGATTGCCTCGGCGATCATCCGATAGAGACCTTCGGAAATCATGTCCAGTGTCAAGTCCTTTACGAGCTCATCCATGTCCTGCGCCCTCCTTTCCGGTTACATTCTGCCGATGATCGCCAGGATCTCGCCGACCATGATCGGCTGATTGAAGCGAGCCTTCCACACGTCGGGGGAGTTGATGATCCCGCGTTTCACCAGGATCTCGCAGCCCTCCTTCTGCCATGCGGGCGTTCCCTCCGGGTATCCGTCTCCCGGGTCTTTGTAGGCGAGGATCTGGTCGAGCAGCTTCACGACATTCGCGCCATATCCCGCGCCGGGCACAGCCCACCCGCGCCCCTGGGGATTGTCCGCCGCGCCCAGCCATTCCACATAGGGCGCGACGCCACGGACGACCAGGGAGAAGCGAGGATCGACGCACTCGTTCACCAGGGCCTCGGTGGAGGCATACGCCTTGAGGTGCTGGATCTGCGCCCGGACGCCCGTGCGCGGGTCCGGGAAGCTGGCTGCCTGCCCTGTGGCGTTGCCGTTGAGCGCCCCGATGCCCGCGAAGTTGTTCATCTCCGGCGTCACCATGCCGCCTGTCCTGCGGCGTTCCCATTGAGGGCTCCGATCCCGGCATAGTTATTTTGAGACGGAAGGACGATCCCGCCGAACTTAAAATAGCCGGTTTCGTGGAGGCTCTGCGCGAAGGCCACGTCGCCCCGGACGCCCTCGGCCTCGCCCTCCTCGATGAACATGCGGGCCAGCTCCTCCACGGTGCAGCTCGGGAGCTGTGGGGAGGCGTTCTTGCTCAAGCAGAACGCGGCCATCTGCGACGCGGTGGCCTGGGCCTTGCCCATGATTGCTGTCTTCTCGGTTTCGGTGGAGCTCTCCATCCCGAAGAACTCCGCCAGGATGTCAGCCTCGGCGACGGCCAGCTTGTCCAGGTTGGCGTCCTCGGAGAGCCACTTCGTCGCCTTCGTGTTTGTGTGGAAGCTGTGCTCGATGAGCATGTAGTAGGGCGTCCCGACCGCCCGATCAGCAGGTACAGCGGCGTGCCCACCGCCCGGGCGCCCCGCAGGACGCCGTAATATTCGCCGCCGGAGCTGTTCTTCCGGGTGGCCGTCCGCCCGGCCTGGGTGGTTCCCATAAGCTCGCCGACCTTCTTCGCCAGCTTGAGGGCCAGGGTGTCGACGTTGTTCTTGTTGTCGTAGGCCCGGTAGACGACGGGGTAGTCGACGCTCTCCGTGCCGCAAGCGTTGGAGTGGAGAGAGATGAAGACGTCGCACCCCTTCGAGGCCGTTCCGCGTTCGTAGACGCCGAGGTCGGTGTCGATGCTCGCCCGCGTGGTGACGACCTGGAAGCCCCGGGCCTCGAGCTGGGCCTTGAGCTTGAGATGCAGCGCCCAAACCATCGCGCTTTCGTAGTAGGTCTTCACGACGGGGCTCTGGTTGTATTTGCTGCCGACATGCCCGGCGTCGAGACAAATCTTCTTACTCATGATCCTCACCTTCCTCCTCGTCGGCGTGGAAGATGGGCTCCCCGTCCGCTTCGTTGATCTCCGGCTCCTGCGCCGCATTGTACAGAACTGTTGTACCCTCGGCTAACACCGCCGCCATGAGCACATTTTCCGTTGCGCCCACACTCGGAAACGGCAGGCAGATCTCTGCCCCTTTCAGTCCTTCCGTTTCTGCCAGAATCTGCTTTTCATCCTTGCGGAAACGGACACCCATACAGGTAAGCGCTGTTTCATGGATATCAACCGGACGCTTGCCGATCATACAGCCGCCCGGCCGCTCCATACTGACACTGCCGCATCTGCCGAGCAGAGGTCCCAGCAGCATGACAGAAGAACGCATGGCTCTTACCTGCTTTGCCGGACAATCTGATGTATGTAAGGAAGAGGCGTCTATGATCACAGCAGCCCCCTCTCTTTTTACCCGACATCCCAGCGTTTTCAACAATCCAAGCATTTCATCCATATCCGTTATCTGCGGACAATTATAAAGAACCGTCTGCCCTTTTATCAGTACTGTCGCTGTCACAAGTACAAGTGCTCCGTTTTTAGAGCCCTGCACTGCTGCTTCTCCCTCCAGTGGCTTACCACCATGTATGTGAATGCAGTCCATGTGGCACCCGCTTTCTATCTGCATACTTATATACAGCATATGCCGATCTGCCACAATCGTGCCTGTCAGCCTACATCTCTCAAACGGATACTTTTCGAAACATTCAGCACAAGCCCGACCTCACTCATCAGAAACAGGATCGAAGTGCCTCCGTAACTGATAAAAGGAAGCGTAATACCGGTATTAGGGATCGAGTTAGTCACAACGGCGATATTCAGTACTACCTGGATTGCAAAATGTCCCATAACACCGACAACCAGAAGCGCACCAAACAGATCCGGTGCATTATTGGCGATCACCATCATACGCCATAACAGCATGACAAAGAGCAGGATCACGCAAAATGCGCCAAACAGTCCAAGCTCTTCACAGATAATGGAAAATACCATATCATTCTGCGCCTCAGGCAGAAAGCCAAGCTTCTGCATACTCTGTCCGAGCCCTTTGCCCCACAATCCGCCGGAACCGATCGCATATAATGCCTGCAGTGTCTGGAAGCCGGTATTATCTGAATAGGCCTCCGGATTCAGCCATGCAAGAATTCGCGTTCCACGGAAGCCGCCGGTCGGTGAAGCACCGCCCTTTGCAGCATTATAGATCACCACTACCACCAGTGCAGCAAGACATACAACAGCAAGTACAATCAATATATACCTCTTATAATGTGGATCCGCCACAAAAAGCATGACAGCTGCAATACCTGCAATGATAATGGCGGAGCTCATGTTTTTCGTAATGAAAAGGATCATCACCGCAGGGATCAGCGCTGCTCCCATCACAATGATTATGCCCCTCCAGGTTCTGACCTGTTTTCCCATAATACAGATCACACTGGCAAGCAGCAGGATCAGTGTGATCTTTACAACCTCTGCCGGCTGCAGGGAAACACCCGCGATCTTGATCCATCGTCTTGCACCGTTTGCTTCATATCCGAGCGGTGTCTTAACCAGCACGACCAGCACAAGTGATATCAGATAGGCAGGCAGTGCAAAACGCCGCCACACGTGATAGTCAACAACACTGATAAACAGCATCATGACAAGTCCCAGCACAGTTGCCATTGCCTGTTTTTTCAAATAATACGCACCATTGCCAAAATCCAGTGTTGCTTCATAGGAGCTGGTGGAATATAACATGATCAGTCCAAAAAAAACAAGAAACATTACAACAAACAAAAGCGTATAATCATAAAAATATTCTCTTTTTTCTCTCCGTCTGCGTCTTTTCTGCAAAAACGACTCCCTCCCGGATCAGGCGCCCTAAAGGGCATTTACCATATCCTTAAACATTTTTCCGCGCACTTCGTAATTCGGGAACATCCCCCAACTCGCACACGCCGGAGACAGCAGCACCGCTTCTCCTTCTTTTGCATGCTCTGCGCAGTAGTCAACTGCCTGCTGCAGATCATCCACAAAAATATAATCCGTAAAACCATGCTTTTTTGCACAGTCCGCTATCTTTTCTCTTGTCTGTCCCAATAAAACAAGCTTTCTGACTTTTCCGCCAAAGCTTTCGATCCATTCATCATACTCGCTCTGCTTATCATATCCGCCGCCGATCAGATAGGTTGGTTTTACCATCGCACCGATGCCCTTGATCGCCGCATCCGGATTGGTACCCTTTGAATCATTGTAATAATCGACACCACGTACTGTTTTGACATATTCAATACGATGCTCAACTGCCTTGAAATCTCTGACAACATTAAGGATCACTTCCATATCTGCGCCATATGCATCTGCCATTGCAATGGCAGCCATCACATTTTCCACGTTGTGCATGCCAAGGAGACGCATTTCATGAATGTTCATCAGCTTCTGCTTCTTGCCCTGCACTGCCTTGTAGATACATTCATCCGCATAGAAATAGCCGTCTGCCAGCTCTCTTTGGGAAGAGAACAGAATAACCGTCGCCGGACATTGCTCCAGAAAAGCGTCTGTATAAGGATCCTCTGCATTTAACACGCAATAGTCTTCCTTTGTCTGATTCTTTGTAATATCCTGCTTTGCCTTCACATAGTTTTCCATCGTATGATGTCTGTTCAGATGATCCGGTGTGATATTTAAGATCGCACTGACACGCGGACGGAAGGTATGTATCGTTTCCAGCTGGAAGGAAGAGATCTCCGCAACCGTAACAGAATCTGCATCTGTCTTTTCTGCTTCGAGTGTATAGGGATTTCCAATATTGCCGACCACAAATGTTTTCTTTCCGGTCGCTTTCATGATCTCCCCAAGCAGTGTCGTTGTCGTTGTCTTACCATTCGTTCCTGTAATGGCAAGCACTGCGCCCTTTTCCTGCTCAAAAGCGAGCTCGATCTCTCCTGAAATCAAAAGTCCTCTGTTTCTTAAATCATTTACAAATTCTGTATCTGTCGGAACACCCGGGCTTAATACAACACCGGAAAGTTCCTTCTTTTCTTCCTCTGTCAGATCACCGAGTACGATCTCGACCTGTTTTTTTTCATCCCCGGAGAGAGAAAGCTTTCCAAGTATCTCATCCTTGTCAAGTTCCGCATTGCTGTCAAACAGTACCGGCAGTTTTCCTGTCCTTAACAGAAGCTGCGTTGCGGCAATTCCGCTCTTCCCGGTACCTACTACAAGTACTTTTTCTTTTTCCATGTTGTCACATTCCTTTCCCTACATGCTGTCACATTGCCAGTAAACCAACCAGACACAGGATAGCAGTAATGATGGAAAATACCGCTACAACCTTTGTCTCTCTCCATCCGCACATTTCAAAATGATGGTGGATCGGTGCCATTTTAAAAATACGTTTTCCATGTGTCAGTTTAAAGTAAGATACCTGCAGCATGACAGATACCACTTCTGCCAGATAAATAAAACCTACGATCAGAATAAACAAAGGCATCTGCATCATATAAGCGCAGGCTGCCACAAATCCGCCGAGTGCCAGAGAGCCTGTATCTCCCATAAACACACTTGCCGGATAACCGTTAAACAACAAAAATCCCAAAAGCGCACCAAGCGTTGCACAGGTGATCGGGTCAATTCCACTGCCCAGTCCGAGTGCTACTACGGTAAAGAAAGTGGCAACCAGACTTGTCACACTTGTTGCCAGACCGTCCAGTCCATCTGTAAAATTCGTACCATTGACGGTTCCGATCACAACGATAAACAGCAGGATCACATTTCCTACCGTTCCAAAATCAAGATATTTTCCCGGCGCAAACGGAATACGCATTGCAAGGCTGATGGAAGATTTTGTTGTGATATAGTATGCAAAGATTGCTGTTACAACGATCTGCAGTGCCATTTTCTGCCATGCCCGAAGTCCCATGGAACGTTTCAGCACGACTTTAATATAATCATCCGTTAAACCGATCAGTCCGAACCCAAGTGTCAGAAACAGGATCGGAACGATCTGCGGATTGCTTTTCACATAAAACATGGAAGTTACCGTGATAGAGATCAGTATGATAATACCGCCCATTGTCGGTGTTCCGTTTTTCTGCAGATGTGTTTTCGGGCCTTCGTCCCGGACAGTCTGCCCCACCTTCAGTTTTCTCAAAAACGGGATCACAACTGGTCCCAGTAAAGCACTGATGCAAAATGCGATAATAGCCGGTATTACAATAGTATAGTTCATGATGATTCCCTTTCTGTATTTTCCCTGCCTTTCTCTATATGCAGGTAAGGCAGTATATTTTCATAAAGCTTTCTGCAGACTGGTGCTGCAATGGTTCCGCCATAGTATACACCCTTCGGGGCCTGTATGACAACCAGAGTTATGATCTGCGGATCAGATGCCGGTGCAAAACCGACAAAAGATGAAATATAGCGACCGCTTCCACGTGGCAGCGTCTGGCTTGTTGCGGTCTTGCCACCGATCTCGTAGCCTTCCACCTGTCCGTTTCTGCCTCCGCCTTCCGATACGACCTTTTCCAGTATTTTCCGCATTGTCTGTGAGGTCTCTGCCGAAATGATCCCCTTTTGCACGGGATATTGCAGTTCTTCTTTCTTTCCGTTTTCATCAATGATCGTTTTTCCAAAATGCGGTGTGATCCTGCTTCCGCCATTGATTATGGAAGAAAAAGTTGTCAGAAGCTGCATCGGTGTAACCTGAAAGGACTGCCCAAAGGACATGGTTGCCAGTTCCACCAGACCGATATCTTCTTTTTTATGCATGATCGTTCCTGCCTCACCGGGCAGATCAACGCCTGTCTTTCGCAGCAGCCCGAATTTTTCAAAGTAATCATAAATTTTTGTATTTATTTCGTGAAGCACCCCACCTTTCTTTGAAGCATCATACCGCCACAAAAACAGGATTACAGGAATTCATGGTCGCCTGCACAAAATTTTCACTTCCATGTCCTGTTACCTTATGGCAACGGATCCTGCGATCCTCTACAACACAAAAACCGGGACAGTGAAACGTATCTGCCGGTGTGACCACGCCTTCCTCCAGTCCCGCCGCCGCAGTAATGACCTTGAAGGTCGATCCCGGTTCATAGGTGTCATTGATACAGTTGTTACGCCACATCCGGTTTCTCTCATCCTGCAGATTATCAGTCAGTTTTTCTCCCTGCAGACTGATATATTCATCCGTCAGATCATACGGCGCATTCAGATTAAATTCCGGTACATTCACGCATGCATAGATTTCACCGTTTTGCGGATTCATACAGAGAATAGAAACCCCCTCCGCTTCCTTGGCAAGCATTGCCTGCGTTGCAAGCATTGTCGCGTATGCCTGAATATTCCGATCCAGTGTCAGCTGCAGAGTATGCCCTTTGACAGGTTCTTTTCTGCTTTCTCCCTGTGCATCTATTTCCACGCCTCTGGCATCTGTGATCGTATAAATGGTACCATCCTGCCCGCGCAGTGCATCTTCATATTTCACTTCCAGCCCTATGATTCCCTGATTATCAGCTCCGGTAAAGCCCAGCACCTTACTTGCCAGTGTATCGTACGGATAATACCGTTTATAATCTTCATCCACCTTTATGCCGCCAAGATCCGCTTTCCGGATCCGGTCACCGGTTTCTTTCTCCACATTACTTTTGATCCGTTCGATAGAGGAAACCTTCTCCACTCTTTTCCGGACTGTTTCTTCGTCCATGGAAAGCTCCCTGCAAAGCAGCTCGATCACGGCTTCCGGATCTTTGATCTGTGAATGGATCACCGATATTGTACAGACTGTTTTGTTCGCTGCAAGCACTGTTCCGTTCCTGTCCCAGATCTCACCTCTTGCTGCTTTGATACTGCGCTCTCTTTCATGCAGCATTAGTGCCTTCTGTGTATAGTAAGCTGACTGAAACACCATCAGATAAGTCAGCCTGCCCGCCAGAAGCAACATACAGAAGCATACTCCCAAAAATAAAATGAGTACCTTTTTTCTGTGAAAAGTTTTATATCCGCGCATACAGGCTCCAAAGCTGTCTCTTACCATAGCTTATTAGCCGCATCCGTCAGATATGCATAACGGCTTAAAATCCTGCGCCTGCACTGATTTCTGTTGTACCTTCTCCGGTTTCATCCTGCGGTTTGTTTTCCACACCGGTCAGTCCATCCAGATCGGAACTCTTCGGATCCACCGGTTCAAACGTATTTGGATCAAGCTGTTGTCCGGAATTCGGATCAATGACATTTCCTGTCTGCGGGTCTACCTGATAGGTCACCTCAGGATCTCCACCTTCCGCGCTCTCTCCATCATTATTTCCATCTGTATTTTCATCATTCCCGCTATTTTCACCATCGGAGCTTTCTTCTGTGTCAGTTCCCGGTAAAATATGCAGTTTCTGAAGCTGCTCTATGTCTTCCTCTGAAAGTTCTTCTGTCCGGAATACATTCAGATACGGTAAGATCTCTGTAAAGATATTTTTGGCAACCTCCTGTGCAAAAGACGAATGAGGCTGTGATTCCACATTCGGTTCATCAATGACAACATATACAACAACCTGCGGATCGTCCACCGGTGCAAAGCCCATGAAGGAAACAACATAGTTTCCGTTACCACGCGGCTGTTTTTCGGCAGTTCCCGTTTTACCGCCGATCAGATAACCTGCCGGTACAGCTGCTGAACCCGTTCCGACTGAGCACACATTTGCCAGATACGTTTTCATTGTATCGGATGTTGTGGAAGAAATCACCTGCTTGAGCATACGCGGCTCTACCTTTTCTACCGTTGTGCCATCCGCACTCTTGATTTCTGTTACAACATGCGGCTGATAATACTTACCACCATTGATAATAGAAGAAAAAGCTGTTGCCATCTGGATCATTGTCACATTATAGCCCTGTCCGAAGGTAGAAATCGCAAGATCGGAAGCAACCATGTCATTTACATTGTAAACAAGTGTGTTGGTTCTCGCCTCACCGGACAGATCAATGTTGGTTTTCAGTCCGATGTTAAAATTATACAAATATTTCATCAATGTTTCTTTGCCCATCTGCTCACCAATATGCATCAGGGCTACGTTACAGGACTGCTCGAGTGCCTGTGAAACAGTGACAACACCATGTCCGATGTGTTTATGACATTTGATCGGGTGACCGCTGACCTCCAGCACACCGTTACATACGTACGTTTCGTTCCCGGTCAGCTTTCCGGCATCAAGTCCCGCTGCGATCGTCATTGCCTTTGCAACAGACCCCGGCTCATACGTGTCGGAAATACAGTAATTTCTCCAGATTCTGTTCAGCGCATCATACATGGCTTCATCATCCATCTGTGCAATCTCTTCTTCTGAATAAAAAGGCGTCAGATCTTTCGGATTGTTTAGGTCAAAATTCGGATAGTCAGACATTGCCAGGATTTCTCCGGTCTGCGGGTTCATCACAATAACTCCCATATTAGAGCTTCCGTCATCATCCGGTCTGTACTCTCCTTTATGTTCTTCATTGAACTGCTTCATGTATTTTTCAACAATATTCTGAATATTTGTATCCAAAGAAGTAACCAGTGTGCAGCCATCCTGTGCAGCGATCGTTGTACGCTCCAGCGTGGAATCTTCCGTCAGATAACCATACTCTCTGCCATTTGTTCCATTCAGTGTTGTATTGTAATATTCTTCCAGTCCGTATGTTCCGTTATTATCCGAGCCTGTAAAGCCGATCACGGAAGATGCCAGCGTATTATACGGATATTTTCGTTTGTACTCTTCCTCAAACCAGACACCGACAATGGAGCTGTTTTCCTGCTTTGCTTCCTGAAACGGTGCCACCGTCTCATATTCCAGCTGCTTTGCAGCAACATAATACTGGCTGTTTGCATTCTGGGAAATATAATTGCTGATCGCATTGATATCCAGATCAAAATACTGATCCAGCGCCTGTAAGGTTGCACTTAATGCATCTTCCTTCTTACTGTTGTTGATCGCCTTGGCATCAATGATCAGATTATAAACCTTTTCACTGTATGCCAGCTTTGTCCCGTTTACATCCACGATCTCTCCGCGTTTGTAAGGAAGTGTTTTGGAATCATATTCCTGCTGGGATAATATCTGCTTCTTATATCTTTCCCCATCCACCTTATTAATATAAATCAGTTTTACACTTAAACCTATGAAAGCCAGTAATATTATCAGGAATAATACTACCAGCTTTTTCTGCATCCTTATATGAAACCGATTGGCATTTGCTTTTCTTCTTCTGTTTCTGCGTACATTTCTGTTCTGATAAGATCTCTGTTCCAACTTCCGCACCTCTCCACTGTTTATGGCATCGCCTTGTACTGGCGTACGTAATCATCCGCAACACCGGGAACTTCTACAACCTGTCCCTTCTCTGCATACTGCATGCCCAGATCTTCGATCGCTCTTGTTTTGATCTCTTCCATATCGACACTGCTCATGATGCGGCTGTATTCTTCATCATTATCCAGCTTCATGGTGTTCAGCTCGCTTTCCAGCGCGGAAATTGCTGTGACAGCGGATGTATTTGCTGTCTGCAGTGCCAGATAATTATACAGAATGATGGCAGCTACGCACATGGAAACACATAAAAATGCCACGTATCCCAGACTCATATGCGTTGCACGTTCTCTGTTTTTACGTGTCTGCTCACTCAGTCTCTTTGCCGGTTTCTTTTCAATTTCTCTAACGACATCATATTTTCTGACCACATTGCCGTCTACATAGTAATCGCCGTGTGATCTTCTTTCGTATGATGCATATCTTCTTCTATTATAATTTGTAGCCATGTTACTACCCCTCGCTTCTTTCAAATATTCTAAGCTTTGCACTTTTTGATCTGCTGTTTTCTGCCAGTTCCTTTTCGCCCGGTAAGATCGGTTTTCTAGTGATCACCCTGCCAAGCGGTTTTCTGCCACAGGTACATACCGGAAAAGACGGCGGACAGATGCAGGGATTTTCATTCTTGCGGAATGCCAGCTTTACAATCCGGTCCTCTAATGAATGGAACGTAATAATGCAGATCCTGCCTCCCGGATTTAAAATTTTGATCATATCGTCCAGACTGTCTCTGAGTACATCCAGTTCTCTGTTTAAGGCAATGCGGATCGCCTGATAAGTACGTTTGGAAGGATGTCCTCCCGTCTCACGCATTTTTGCCGGTATTGCGGCCTTTACGATCTCATTCAGTTCATAAGTTGTTTCTATCGGTTTCTCTTCTCTTGCCAGAACGATATGTTTGGCAATATTCTTGGCAAATTTATCTTCTCCGTAATCCCGGATGATGTGAAACAGCTCTGTTTCCGAATACCCGTTCACAATATCCCTTGCTGTCAGCGTCTGTCTTTCATCCATACGCATGTCCAGCTTTGTATCGTATTTATATGAGAATCCCCGTTCTACAGTATCGAGCTGATAGGAAGATACACCCAGATCCAGTAAAATTCCGTCTACACCTGCATAGCCGTTATCCTTTATGATCTGACACATGTTTTCGTAATTGCTTCTAACGATCGTAACATGCTCCGCAAAAGGCTGAAGACGTTCTGTCGCAGCCGCGATCGCTGCAGCATCCTGATCGATCCCGATCAGATGTCCCTGTCCGCTCAGCCGGCCGGCGATCACACTGGAGTGACCGGCTCCGCCGAGTGTCCCATCCACATAAATACCTTCCGGTTTTATGGCAAGTCCTTCAATTGTCTCCTCTAATAATACCGATTTATGTGAAAATTCCATTCTGCCTCTTACCAATCCTAAATACTCAGTCCCAAATCCGCCATCCGCTCTGCGATATCATCCATATCATCGAAGTTACCTTCGCCATCCCATGCCTGCCTGCTCCAGATTTCAATTCTGTTGCCGACACCGAGGAATACCACATCCTTCTCCAGTCCCGCAAAATCGCGCAGTACATTCGGGATCAGTATTCTGCCCTGCTTGTCTACTTCTACCTGCGATGCTCCGGCAAGGAAGAAACGGGCGAATTTACGAGTATCTCTGTGGCTCATGGGGAGTTCTTTCAGCTTTTCTTCAAAGGATTTCCATTCTGTCATGTCGTACACAAAAAGACATCCATCCAGTCCCTTTGTCACCACAAAGCTGTCGCCAAGCGATTCCCGGAACTTAGAAGGAACAATCAGACGGCCTTTTGTATCGATTGTATGACTGTACTCTCCCATGAACATAATCGTTACCCTTTTCGGTCTCGGTTTTGGGTTATTCCCTCCACTTCATACCACTTCACTCCACTTTCTACCACTTATGCTCTAATTTTAGACTACTTTTTCTCATTTGACAAGTGTGTATCTTAAGATTTTCTTTTCCATTTGTTAAAAATTTGTACAAAAAAAATCCATAACATTCAGTAAATATTACCGAATGCCATGGATTTCCATTTTATTCCTTTTTTTATTATTCGTCTTGTTTTTCGTCATTTTCGACTTTATTTTGCACTACTGCTGCCTTTTGCGGCAATTCCTGCAGTCCTTTTTTCCTGCGGTAGATCCTTACGATCACATCCGCCAGTATCGCTGCAATGAACAGCACCATACCCAGAAGCTGGGATACCGCGATCCCGGTGGAGCCGATCTTGAGCTGGTCGGTACGGATGCCCTCCACAAAGAACCGGATGATGCCATAACCGCCCAGATAACCGAGTGCGATCTCTCCGTTAAACTTCTTGTGCTTCGTATAAAGAAGAAGCACGATCAAAAGAAGCAGATTCAGCACACTTTCATATAAAAAAGTCGGATGTACCTGAATATAATTGATCCCGTCTGTAATATGCGCCGCGATATCCGATGTGATATCCGCACTTCTGACCGCTTCGATCGGAAGCCGCATGGCAAACAGGGAATCCGTATAATGTCCGAATACTTCTCTGTTTGTGAAATTACCCCAGCGTCCCATGATCTGTCCAACCAGAAGTCCCAGCACTGCAATATCAGAAATCAGGAAGAAATTCTGTTTCCGGATCTTACAGAAAACGAGAAGGGTCAGGAAGCCACCGATCACTGCACCGTAAATCGCGATGCCTCCCTGTCTGATGTTCAGAAGCTCATTCAGATGATTCTTATAATAATCCCAGCTGAATACCACGTAATAGATCCTCGCACCCAAAACCGAGAAAATAATCGCCGGAACCGCAAAGTCCCACAAAAGATCTTTGGGAAGCCCCTGCTTATTTGCCACATGATTTGCCAGAGTAAACCCCAACAGCACACCAAGCGCAATGATCACGCCATAAAGTGCGATCGTAAAGCCAAAAACCGTAAAGCTTTTCGGAAAATGTTCCAGATAGATACCCAGATGCGGAAACGCAATGTCCCATTTATCCATCATAGCCTGCACCTCTTATCCTATACATTGAAGCGGAACAGGATCACATCTCCGTCCTGTACCACGTATTCTTTTCCTTCCATACCAACAAGCCCTTTTTCTCTGGCTGCCGCAAGAGAACCGTGCTCCATCAGATCCTTGTAGTTGACAACTTCTGCCTTGATAAAACCTCGCTCAAAATCTGTATGGATCTTACCTGCTGCCTGTGGTGCTTTTGTGCCTTTCTTGATCGTCCAAGCACGACATTCATCCTCTCCTGCCGTCAGAAAGCTGATCAGACCGAGTAAGCTGTAGCTTGCTGCAACCAGCTTATCCAGACCGCTGGAGGAAACACCGAGATCATCCAGATATTCCTGTTTTTCTTCATCAGAAAGCTCCGACAATTCCTGCTCGATCTGTGCACAGATCACAAATACCTCTGCGCCTTCTTCCTTTGCCATCTCACGTACCTTTGCCACGTGCGGATTGGAAGCACCGTCATCTGCAAGGTCATCTTCTGCCACGTTAGCCGCATAAATGGTAGGCTTTGCAGTCAGCAGATTGTAGCCCTTGAACCAAAGCTGTGCATCGTCATCATCCGGTACTTCAAAAGATCTTGCCATCTTACCTGCTTCCAGATGCGCCTTGATACTTTCTACCAGCTCAAGCTCTTTGGCAAGTGTCTTGTCCATTCTTGCCTGTTTTGAAATTTTGGCGATTCGTCTGTCGAGAATCTCGATATCGGAAAAGATCAGTTCCAGATTGATCGTCTCAATATCACGCGCCGGATCGATATTGCCGTCTACGTGGATGATATTCGTATCTTCAAAGCAGCGTACCACATGTACGATCGCATCTACTTCACGGATATTGGCAAGAAACTGGTTGCCAAGACCTTCTCCCTTGCTGGCACCCTTTACGAGTCCTGCAATATCAACGAATTCGATCGTTGCAGGAGTTACCTTTTTTGTATGATAAAGCTCACCGAGCTTTACGATTCTTTCATCCGGAACAGATACGATACCGATATTCGGATCGATCGTTGCAAACGGGTAATTTGCAGATAATGCACCTGCCTTTGTCAAGGAGTTAAATAATGTACTTTTCCCTACGTTGGGGAGGCCAACGATGCCGAGTTTCATTTTGTTATTTACCTATCCGAAAACCCATCATTTATACAGGTTTTCACCTTTCTTCAGATTTCTTGTACACCCTTTTTTCATCTCAAAATAAGAGTCCGATGCAACTACATACTATAGCATAAGTACTCTGTTTTTTCAATCTCAACAGAAATTTCAACGTGAATTTTCGCAGCGGCCGGTTCAGAAAATCACCTCAAAGACCGTACCGCCCGCCGGATTGTCCCTGACTGATATACTGCCATCATGCACGCTCACAATTTCACGGACCAGGGCAAGTCCAAGTCCCACACCGCCCAAAGCCCTGCTTCTGGATTTATCCACACGGAAAAACGGTTCAAATATGCGTTCTCTGAGTTCCTGCGGAATTCCGTTTCCGGTATCTGTCACGGCAAGATGAATATGCCGGTCTTTCCCAGCGGCTGTTACCGTAACCTGTCCACCTGCCTGATTGTACTTTATCGCATTTTCCACAAGATTATACACCAGTCTGTAAATAAGGATATCACTGCCCTCCATGGTCAGATTTTCACAATTCCCGGAAAGCTCTATATTCTTTTCCCGTGCCAGAGGATCCAGATCTGCAAGCACTTCCTCGACAAGGGCATTTAATGCAATTTTTTCGTTACGCGCCACCGTCTGAAGCTCACTCATATCAAGAAGCGTCTTAACCATTCTGCCAAGCCGTTCATTCTGTTCGGTAACCATTTTTATGATCCGCTCTGTACTCTCATCATTATCCGGATGTTCGGCAGAATGATACAGATCCAGCTGTACCTGTATCACGGATAACGGAGTCCTTAGCTCATGTGCCGCATTCGCAGTAAATTGTCTCTGTACTTCAAATGCATCCGACAGCCTTTCCAACATCCTGTTATAAGAGACACTGAGCTGGTTCAGTTCCCTGACCCCATTCTCTTCCATCCTTGCATCTGACAGATTTTGTGCCTGCACCTTTTCTATCTGATCGGAAAATGCACGGAGCGGCTTAAGCGCGCGTCCACATATAAAATATGTGGCTACACCGCCCAGAAGCGCAGACAATATAGAAACAAGCAGGCTTCTCCTCTTATAATCCGCCTTATTATTATACACTTGAACAGAAAAATCATTTACAAAATCATTCCACTTGTCATCCGGGATATCAATATAAATTTCATCCGTGCCGCCTTCCGCCGTTTCTCCACCCTGCGCATCCACAGTATCCTGCAGTGTATCAATATAGTAGACACCGTTTTTATACAGAAACATAGTAAGAAAGCCACATATCATCGCAATAAACAACGTTGTAATAATAGTAAGCCTCCATTGAAGCGATATTTTTTTCATAATGCATTCTCCGTTCGTATTGTATAGCCTTCGCCGACTTTATTCTGAATCGGGTCATATCCCAGTTCTGCCTTCAGCTTTTTTCTAAGAGACGACATATGCACTCTGACAGCACTACTGAAGCTGTCCGCAGATGCATCCCAGACATGCTCTATCAACTCTTCCTGACTTACCGGCCTTCCCTGATTCAGAAGCAGATATTCTAAAATCCCGTTTTCTTTCCGCGTCAGGAGCACAGGTTTTCCTTTTGCAGCTGCTTCGCGTTTCATCGTGTCAAATGAAATATCTCCACACTTCAGGCAGATATCCTTCTGTACAAATTTACGTCTTGTCAGACTTCTGATCCTTGCTTCCAGCTCCTGTAAATGAAACGGCTTTTCCATATAATCATTTGCTCCCGCATCCAGCCCCTCAACTTTATCCGCAATCTGACTTCTGGCAGACAAAATCAAAACCTTTGTTTCTTCATCTTTCCGTCTCAGTTCTCTCAGAATATCCATTCCATCCCTGCCCGGCAGGTTCAGATCCAGCACGATCAGATCATAATTTTCTGCCAGAACATACTCAAGCGCCGCATTACCGTCATAGCAGGTATCCACCTCATATCCCATGTCATACAGCCTTTTTGCAACGGTATCACATATTTCTTTCTCATCCTCTACAATCATTACTCTCATTTTTTTCAGCCTCTTAACAGAAATTTTACATTCCTTATTGTATAATAACAAAGTCAGCCGGTCAACAAAGCCGGATACCGCAGACGAAGGGAGTGACAGGCAATTGAAATACAAAGGGATTTTACAAGGTTTTTTTCTTATCACCGGTGTGAGCATGCTTACCTTTGGTGCTGCCAGAGGCGAAGCTGCCATTGTACTCGGTAAAGCAATTAAATTATGTCTGGAGTGTGTAGGAATTGGATAAAAAAACAAATACTTTTTCAAACAAAACAGCCAAAGCCCGCGGATGGATACAGGCAGCTGCCACATTACTCACCAATATCCATCTTCCCAATTTATGGAAAGGAAAAATATATCAGGGCAATGCAAAAACCGTATGCGTACCGGGACTTAATTGTTATTCCTGCCCGGCCGCGACAGGAGCCTGTCCGATCGGTGCATTTCAGGCAGTTGTCGGTTCCTCAAAATTTCAGTTTTCCTACTACATAACCGGTTTTTTCATTTTGCTGGGCGTAACACTGGGACGATTTATATGTGGCTTTCTCTGTCCATTTGGATGGTTTCAGGATCTGCTGCATAAAATTCCCGGAAAAAAATTTTCCACCGCAAAGCTGAAGCCTTTCAGATATCTGAAATATCTGATCCTGATCGTTTTTGTTATCCTTCTGCCAATGCTTGTAACAAATACAATCGGAATGGGAGATCCTTTCTTCTGTAAATATATTTGCCCACAGGGTGTTCTGGAAGGTGCCATACCGCTGTCGCTCAGCAGCCCAGCCATACGCTCGGCGCTTGGCAGTCTATTTTCTTTTAAGTGTCTTATTCTGATAACAGTCATTGTCCTGAGCATTCTGTTTTACAGACCGTTCTGTAAATGGATATGCCCACTTGGTGCAATCTATTCTCTATTTAATAAGATATCACTCCTCAGCATCAAGGTTGAGGATGACAAATGTATCGGATGCCAGCAATGTACAAAGGCATGCAAAATGGATGTTAATGTCCTGAAAACTCCCGATCATCCGGAATGTATACGATGCGGTGCCTGTATGAAAGCCTGTCCGA
>ERZ780144.2261-NODE-2261-length-17239-cov-3.259893_pt1 | contig 17239 bp, 7 predicted proteins | sample MGYA00511380_ERZ780144 | MGnify/ENA primary metagenome ERZ780144 (study PRJEB29588, sample SAMEA1965858) | human gut metagenome | biome: human gut; feature: human-associated habitat; material: faeces | place: Denmark | collected 2008/2010 ... | reverse complement strand
CCAAGACAGAAGGAGGAAAGACATACTTCACAAGCCAGATCATCAATGACAAGCTGGCACAGGCATTGGAAGATAATACAGCAACGAAAGACAAATTAGAAGCATACATGGGACAGAGCGGAACAGCCATGGATGAGACAAATGCCAATGGTGTGACAAGCAAAGATAAACTGCCATTAGGTCTTTATCTGATCGTTGAGACAAAAGTACCGGAAAATGTAACTTATACAACAAACCCATGGTTTGTACAACTGCCATCCACAGATTCCAACGGGGATGACTGGTTCTACGATGTTGTCTGCTATCCAAAGAATGAAACAGGAAATCCAACATTGGATAAGAGAGTCAGAAACAATCCGGATCAGGACAATGTAACAACAGCCAACAATGACAAGCTGGCAGATTTCACTGCAGCAAGAAGTGAATACAAATACCAGAGTACAGTCACAGCTTCCAAAGCAGAAACACTGGACTACCAGTTTATTTCCAAACTGCCACACATCACATCATCCACAACCTATCTGACAACCTATACATTCGATGATACGATGGCAAAAGGAATGACATACGGAAAAGATGCTGTGATCGCGATCTATGAAAACAAGGATGCAGCGGACAGTACAAACGTAAATAACGTCGATAAGAGCGGTGCGATCGCTGTATGGAAGAGTTCTGATACAGATCCGAAATTTACAGCAACATACGGAAAATCCGGTGACGATTCCACAATGAAGATCGAGATGACAAAAGCAGGTCTTAATGAACTGAACAAGAAATATTCCGATAAATATATCATGGTATATTACACAGCCAAAGTAAACACAGATGACAGCGTTGTTCTTGGTGACAAAGGAAATCCAAACGACGTATCTCTGACATGGAAGAGAACAAGTACAAACTACTATGACATCTTAAAAGATGAAAGTATCGTATATTCTTACGGATATGATCTGACAAAGAAATTCTCTGACGGAAAAGGAGATCCTACAAAAGTTAAATTCGTTGTACAGAACAAATCAGACAACTACTACTTAGTAGCCACAGGAAGCAACGGTGTTTATCAGGTCACAGGAAAATCCGCAACAGAAGCAGATGCAACACAGTTCAGCCCATCTTCCACAGGAAAACTTGTGATCAATGGAATCGAAGCCGATGAATATGGATTTACAGAGACACATTCTGATGCAGGATATTCTCTGTTAAAGAAAGAGATCATCGTAAAGATCACAGAAACAAAAGCCAATGTCACACCAACCGAAGCAAATATCACAGGAATCCAGAGTAAATCAGACACAGATTCCACAGCAAATGACGGTGTGTCAAATGGTGCAGTGTTAAATAACAACGTAACAGTTCAGACAACAGCAGCAAGTGCAACCGTTGATAATACAAAAGCAACGATGACAAAACATGACGAATCAGATAATGCTTATGTCAACATGGAAATTACCAACCAGAAACAGTTCATGCTGCCAATGACAGGTGGTGCAGGAAGCTATCTTCTGATCATCGCAGGGGTTGTCGCTACCGGATGCGGAATGATGATCCTTCGTAAAAATAAAAGACAGCCTGAAAAATAAGGGAAAAAGTTAACAAAGGTACGGATCGCTCTGTCAGATATGACAGGGCGTTCTGTGATAAAAGGAGACGGTATGAAACAGAAGATCATCCCGGCAGTTATCATTCTGGCAGGATTTTTACTGTTATCCTATCCATTCGTAAGTAATTTCATCTTTGAACGCAGTGCTGGATCAACGGTAAAAAGCTATCAAAAAAAGACAGCCGGAATGGATCAGAAGGAAAAAGAGAAAGCGATCGATGAAGCAAGACAGTACAACGTGGATCTGACAAGATCTGAAGTACAGCTTACCGACCCGTTCAAAGCAAAAAAGTCGAACGGAGGAATGCTTTTTTATAACAGGGTCCTGGATCTGGATAGTTCGGGCATCATGGGGTATGTAAAGATTCCTTGTATCTGTGTGGACCTTCCAATCTATCACGGAACATCTGCTGAGGTTTTAGAATATGGGATCGGGCATCTGGCGGCATCTTCCTTTCCGGTCGGAGGGAAAAGCACACATGCGGTCCTGACCGGACATACAGGACTTAGTTCAGCAAAGCTGTTTACAGATCTTACGGAAATGAAAAAAGGTGATCTGTTTTTTATCCATATACTGGATCACAAACTTGCCTATAAAGTTGACCAGATCATGGTGGTGAAGCCAGAAGATACCAGAAATCTTCAGATCATTGACGGAGAAGATCATGTGACTCTGCTGACCTGTACACCATATGGAGTCAATGATCACCGCCTACTGGTACGAGGAGTCCGCACCACTTATCACGAAAAAGAGGAGCAGACGAAAGCAAGAAAGCATCATTCCCAGTGGATGGAAGTTTACAAACGGGCGATCCTTGCAGGACTTTTGATCATACTGGTATTGATCTTTTTAAGAAAGGGATATGAAAAGATCAGAGGAAGGAGAAGGCCATGAAACGAAAGATCATGAATGCCATAGGAATCTTATTTCTTGCGGCAGGGATCGCAGCACTGCTTTATCCGGAGATTATATCATATCTGAAACAGAAGCAGTCCGATCAGACAGTCAGGGAACTGACACAACAGCAGGGCAGAAACAAACAGGATGATCCGCTGTATCAGAAAGCACTCTGCTATAACAGAAAGATCGTTCAGGAAGAACAGGCAGGACTCAAAGATGCTTTCAGCTACCGCAGTGCACCGATCGCCTTAAGAAATGAAAAAAACACTTTCGGATACGTAAAGATACCGAAGATGAAACAAAAACTCTCGTTATATCTGGGAGCCACGATGGAAAACATGAGAAAAGGAGCAGCGATCATGGGGCAGACATCCCTTCCGTTAGGGCAGAAAGACAGCAACTGCGTGATCGCTGCCCATCGTGGATATCAGGGTATCCCGTATTTCAGGGATATCGAACAGTTAAAGACAGGAGACCGTGTGATCATCAAAAATCCATGGGATACACTTTCTTATAAAGTGACAAAAATCAAAGTGATCGATCCGTACGACACGGATAAGATCCTGATCAAAAAAGGGAAAGACATGATCACACTCCTAACCTGTCATCCATACCGGGGACATGGAAGATACCGGTATATCGTTTACTGCATGAGAGATCATGGACAGAAAATCAAAGAACAAGGGGAAGAAACAGCAATGCATGATTCTTCACAAAAAGAGATAGAGGAAGAAAAATGGATCCGATACGCAGGCGTGGTTCTGCTTTTACTGACAGGAGGGGTATGGATATTAAGAAGAAAGAAATGAAATTTAAGATAGATGAAAGATGGATGGAAAGGAGGAAGAGATGAAGAAGAAATTTCGGGCAAGAACGAAAGTCCTGATTGCAGTTGCAGTTGTAATATCTTTTGCCACAGTATTGGGATGGCATCAGATGATCAGTGCAAAGGAATCGCAGGAATCATATCCGCAGGTATCCCGTACCTATGCAAATGGATATGCGAAGATTTTTGTTAATAACAGTTACAGCAGTTATATGGAAATCATATTTCACTGTAACGGACTGGGAAGCAGTGTTACTCAGGATGAATTTAACAGTGAAAAAAGGTATGTGACAATGGCTGTAAATAAAGGTGGTGGTGGTTTTTATGATATCCAGCTGGAATCTTCCAGTGGATGGACTTATAAAAATAATAAAGGTAATTTTACATCGCTGGACGTAAAAATCAGTTATAAGATTCCTGCACATTATCAGCTGGATAAACAGACAAAAGATGCAGCGTTTGATTTTGAAGACATGGCGACAACAGGAAATATAGGGCATGAAACAGGAGATCATGTTGTACATAAAACATTCAAGGTCAGTGCATATTCGATCGGATTATCAACGTATGATAAAGTTCGGCATTTCAACGGAAACATAAATTTTGATATATCAAGGTCAAACAGGACCGTTTATTACAAAGTGAATAACGGAACTTCAGATTTCAGCTGGGATTTTACAGATGGATCTAATTTCTCATTCCCAACGGTATCAAGAAGAGGTTATACATTTGAAGGATGGCTGGATGAAGGAACTGGCTGGATGTCAAACACTGGATGGCTGGTATGTGGTAATTATACAGAAAGTGCCCAGTGGTCAGCAAACACCTACACGATCAGCTATAGTGGAAATGGAGAAGATGAGGGAGACGTTTCTGATGGAACAGCCACATATGACCAGGATTATACATTCGCCCAAAATGGATATAAGAAAAAAGGATATGCTTTTGTCGGATGGAATACCAATAAATACGCAACAACAGCTGAATATTCTCCAGATCAGGTAATGAAATGGGATAAAACCGAGGGAATGACACTCTATGCCATCTGGTCCAAGAGTTCGTATGAAGTCACATTTGACGGAAACGGGGCATCCGGAAGTAAGAAAACCGCAGATCTGAAATACGGACAGAATGACAATCTTCCGACAAATACATTTGAACGTCCTGGATACACCTTTATCGGCTGGAGTGAGAATCCAGATGCCGTCAAGCCAAAATACACCGACCAGCAGACGGTCAACACCCTGTGCGATGCAGGACAGACTTATGAACTGTATGCCATCTGGAAGAAAACGGACGGATCGTTTGATACCCACAATATCATCCGTGATGATGCGATGTTTAACGGATCGATCGAGCTGGAAGGCCAGAATGGAACCGGATTTTCCAGAGACCATATCGATTCCGAGTATGGAAGGATTGACAAAGACGGCCAGCCGGGATATTTCACGGACCGCTACAAATAAGAGGAGGAAAAGATGATGAGACAAATGAAAACGATCGGTAAAAAGATATCGGTATGCGTTCTTGCCCTCCTGATGGTCATGATGACCTATCTGAGCAATTCGGGAGGAAGCCTGTTTCTAAAGAAAAGAAATGTCAAAGCAGACACAGGAGAAGCAACGATGGCCATGAGCCAGGCACTGTCAAGCAACAAGATCACAACGATCGACCGTGCGGCATCCGAAGGTTTATGGAGCATGACTGCAAGCGGACACCGGGTATTCTGTCTGAACAGTGGAAAGACCATGTGTTCCGGAGATACGTTAAAGTACAAGACCATTAACGCGGCAACCTATGAAAAAAAGGGGATCGCAAGGGTATTAAACTGGTATTTCAGAAAGAGCAGCAAAAACAAAAAAGCCATGGCATTATGCCAGGCCTATATCTGGGCCTGCGGGCATGGAGCCAACAAGCAGGATACGGTCTATCAGGCAGGGAAAAATGTCGATAGCGGATATTCACAGAAAGATGCAAAGAAGTTCTGTGATACGATCAGTGATCAGGACCCGGAAGGAACGGTCTACTATTACACAGTGAAAAAGTGTGTAAAAAAGAAGAAACTGGATTCCCATCAGGTACTGTTTGGATTCCGGCATACACCGCCGTCACCAGAACCTGCAACAACGAAGGCAACAAAATCCGGGAACAGTCCGGATAACGTAAAGATCAAGATCCGCAAGAAAGATGCGGATACAAGAGCAGGGCTTTCCGGAGCAGTGTTCCAGATCTACATGGATGGAAACTATAAAGGAACTGTGACAACGGATGATAACGGAGAGGCTTCTTATACGGTCCAGAGGACAGTCAGTTACAGTGTGACATCATCCAAAAAGACTTATGTAAAGAACTGGAATGATCTGTCCAAGAGCCAGAAAAAGCAGGCAACAGATAACGGATGGTATGATTCCAAGTCAAAGGCATATTCCGTGGCAATGCAGGAAGCACAGAAACTCGCCACGCAAAAGATCGCAGCCCTAAAGAGCGCTTCAGTCCACACCTGGATGGTCCGGGAAACAAAATCCCCGTTCGGACATCTGATCCCGGATCAGACAGACCAGAGCAAGGTCGAACAGGGCGGTGTGCGTTCATTTACGTTTAACTATACAAATGAATTCAAGACCGCCGATCTTGAGATCTTCAAACAGGGAGTCGTTCAGAACAAACGTGGCGATCACGGAGTGGAAGCAAACCTGCAGAATGCAGTCTATGAACTGTATGCCGAATGGGATATCACAGGATCAGACAACAAGAGCGTTGTTTATCCGGCAGGAACACTCGTTACCCAGCTGGTCACGGATGCCAATGGATATGCAAAGGCAACAGGTCTGTATCCGGGGCATTACCGTCTGCATGAGAAATACGCACCCCTGGGATATAAGACATCAAGCAACGATATCTCTGTGACGATCGATAAGAATACAACGCAGTATCTGAAAGAAGACGAGTATGAGGGAACGATCCAGGTCCGAAAGACATTTGGAGGGAAAAATGTTCCAGAAGCACAGGCAGAGTTTGAAATCTATGATTCCAAAGGAAACTTAAAACAGACGATCACGACCGATGAAGATGGGCTTGCCCAGACAGACTTGCTTCCATATGGTTCCTACCGCATCCATCAGACAAAGACAGCCGAAGGATACGAGATGGTGCCGGATAAATGGGTCACGGTCAATGGATCAAAGGCAGCATATGAGATTGAATCAAACGATCCGGAGAAATATGCAGCGATCGCCCTTACGAAAGTCACAACGATCAATGATAAGGAAACGAATATCTATTCAAAAAAAGAAGAATATAAAGCCGAGTTTGAGATCATCAATAAAGCGACAAAAAAAGTCGTGGAAACCCTGGTCACCGATGAAAACGGAGCAGCACAGACAGGGAAACTCGATCCGGGAACATACACGGTCCATCAGACGAAAGGTTCTGATAATTATAAGATCGTGGATGATTTTGATGTGACGATCAAAGACGGAGACAAGGAACTGCACAAGTTTGAACTGGAAAATCCTTATGATGGCGAAAAAGTCCGGATCAAAAAAACGATGGTAAAGAATGGAAAATCCAAGCCAGAACCCGGAGCCGAGTTTGTCGTACTGGATGAATCCCTGGTCAAAGATTTCAAGGATCAGACACTGGCAACATCCGAAGACAGGCTTGCCTACATCGAAAAACTGGAAAAGAACAATAAAAAAGCCATCCTTGGAACACTGGTCACAGATTCCGATGGAAAGGCAGCGATGCTCTTAAAAGACTTCACAAAGAAAAGCGGATTCATCGTTCTGCAGACCAGAGGTGTGGAAGGCTATGACCTTGCAGCACCACAGTATTCCACGGAAATGAAAGCATCGATTGAAGATGAAGTCAAAGTCTATGAATTCAGCCTGAAAGATGATTATACGAAATCCGCAAAGATCTCGATCAAAAAGCAGATGTCCGTGAACAAAGATAAATATGTGCCGGAGGCCGGGGCAAAGTTCCAGATCATCGATCCGCACGGAGAAGTGGTCGATACCCTGACAACAAATGAAAATGGAGAAGCAACCTCCATTTCCCTGGCGATCGGTGTCTACACGCTTCACCAGATCAAAGGCGATCCAAAACACGAAATGATGGAAGATGAAGATGTGGTGCTGATCAAGTCCGATGTTCATAAGACGGTCACCTTTGGGCCGTACAAGGACCATGAGAACAAGATAAAGATCGAACTGGTCAAGCGTTCCGCAGAAACAAAGAAACTGTTAAATGATGCCGTTTACGAGATCTATGACGAAGACAAGGATGTGGTAGCAACCTTAACAACAGGAACAAGCAGTGACGGAATCGCAGAGTGCTATCTTCCATATGGAAAATACACGATCAAGGAAACCGAAGCACCGGCAGGCTACAACATGGATGATGCTAAAGAAAAAGAGTTCGAACTGAGTGAGGAATCCACAAGTGTCAAGATCACATACGATAACGAAGGACAGGGAAGTTACAAGTTCAATCAGACGGATACCCCGGTCTACGGAGAGATCACATTCAGCAAAACAGGAGAAGTCTTGACAGACTACGACAAAGAGTCACAGAGCTTTATCTACGATAACGACCAGATCACAGGAGCCGTCTACGGACTGTATGCCGATGAAGATATCGCAAAAGATGATGGAACGGTTGTCTGGAAGAAAGATGAACTGATCGATCAGAAAACAACAACGAAAGACAAAGAGATCTATTTCACAAGGAAAGATGCCGATGGAAAAGAAACCAGAAGCTTCTATCTTGGAAAGTATTATGTGAAGGAGATCAAGGCACCAGCAGGTTATATCAAGGATCAGGAAAAACATGAAGTGGAACTGACCTGGGATACGACCGCAGGAAGCATCAATGATATGGGGGAAGCTGATAAAGTGCCGGATAAAGAAGATCCGTTTGGAAATGATGGCAATGATGTAACTACCGGGATCTATGTTCTGGAGAAAGGCGAAAAGCTCAACCAGAAGATCAAGGATGCCGAAACCGTGACCTTTACATGGCAGAATGCACCCGAAGGAACTACGACAACCGATGTCTCCCAGAACAAGGACGGCAGCGTTGTCATGTGGAATGACGGCGGAGACTACTATATCTCCAGCCAGAGAGCCGGACAGGTCATCTACATGAATGCGGTATCTTCTAAGATGTTCAAAGACTGCAAAGATCTGACCGAGATCAACTTTAAGAACATCGATACGTCCGCAGTCGTGGATATGAGCCAGATGTTCTATGCGATGGATTCCATCAAGACACTTGATCTTTCCTCGTTCAACACATCGAATGTGGAAGATGTCAGCCAGATGTTCTACGGTGACTCACTCCTTAAGACAACCTATGTCATGGACCAGATCCTAAAGATCGAGGAAGACAAGTTTACCGAGGAACAGCCGTTAAAGATCATAGCCATGCCAAAGAACAGCTTCTTAAAAGGAGACAAGTTCAAGGCAGAGGATTTCAGCTGGCGGATCCTTTATGATGACGACGGGGCAGAAGATGTGGAAGTGACGGATAAAGACGTGGCATTCACACCGACCTATGCAGAAAAAGCTGGAAAATACGAGATCAACATCAGTTTTGACAGCCAGGGAGCGTATAAAGATCTGCCGGAGAAAACGATCAAGACCACGGTAGAGGTCCTTGATCCCGAAGAGGAAGATATCGCCTTAAAGACTGCCAAGAAAGCAAGTGTTCACATCGATGCAAGTGATACCCTGCAGAAATACAGCATCCATCTGATCAAGACCGATCAGGACGGAAACAAGCTGGCCGGAGCCCAGTTTGCATTAAAAGCAAAAACGGATATCATCAACGGCAAAGGAGAAACAATCTTCAAGAAAGGAGATACGATCGCCACAGCCATCTCACAGGATGACCAGTTTGAATATCTGGAATTTATCGGACTGCCGACCGATATCTATGCAAAAGACGGAACAGGCAGTGATATGTATGAGGTGGAAGAAATCTACGCACCAGCCGGATATGAGAAATCGGACAAGACACTGACCTTTAAAGGCGAAGTGATCAACGATACGAAAGAAAACCTGATCCATGATGTCAAAGCAGAGAATAACACGGATAATGACACAACGTCCTATATCCATGATTCGGATACACTGGTCAACCAGAAACTGGATTATATCTCGCTAAAGAAGATCTGGGATGATCATAACGATGCAGCGAAGATACGACCGGTATCCATTACGATTAAGGCGACGAATAATGACACGAAAGAAGTCAAGACGTATACACTGACCAAGGATAATAACTGGACGATGTTTACGGATATCAAGAAGGATGATTATAAGAAATGGGATTTCAGTGAAGTAAATGTACCAGACAAATACACTAACCTTGGGGCAACATGGGATAAAGATACGTATGTTGTATCATTTACGAATCAGTATGATAAACCAGAATTTGTCGATATTAACGTACAGAAGGTATGGGAAGATAGTGATAATGGAGATGATTTAAGACCAGTATCTATTACAGCCCAATTGTATCAGAATGGAGAAGCTTACTTAAGACCTGTTGTATTAGATGAATCAAACAATTGGTCAAACAATACAACTTATCATGGTTTGGATAAATATGATAAAGCAGGGCAGGCATATGATTATGAAATCAAAGAAGAAGTCTTTGATAATTTGACAGGTGATGCAAAGACTGGATATGTTGATTCTTACGAAACCAACGAAACGACAGATGATAACGGTACGACAACAAAGAACATCATCATTACAAACACTCATACGCCAGACACAACACAAAAGAAAGTCAAAAAGGTATGGAATGATGACAGCAACAAAGATGGTATCCGTCCGAAATCTGTGAAAGTGAATCTGTTAGCTGATGGAAAAGTGGAAGAAACACTGACATTAAGCGCAGAAAACCGCTGGCAGGCGAGCAGCAAGATCCTTCCTGTGAAAGTGGATGGCAAGAAAGTCAACTATACATGGGAAGAAGTGAAAGAAGGACTGATCACAGGAGAATCTGAGATCGGCTACAAACCGTCCTACGATACGGATGCAAACGATACTGATCTGACTGTGATCACGAATACTCATGATCGCACAGGTCCAAAGGGAAGCATCACGATCACCAAAGCCTTAGATCCTGGAAATCTGAACATGGATGTGGGCAATCCAACCTTTACATTTACATTGACTGGAACTGATGTTTATGGTAAGAAACACACTTATGAGCAGGATGTTAAATTTACCAAGGAAGAAGTTGAGAAACAGATGAAAGATCATCCGGGTGATCCGATCGAACTGTCAGTGACCTTTGATGATCTGGAATATGGAACATACACCTGTAATGAGGGCGGTATGCTTAAATATTTCAAGCTGAAAAATATCGAAAGTGACAGCAGCAATGCAACGATCGATCAGGATAAAGGAACAGTTACGTTTGATATCGGACCAGACGGATCGACCGCCACGGCACAGTTAACCGGTGCAGCGACCTTTACAAACCAGATGATCCAGGGATCAATTAAATTGATCAAGAAAGATTCCAATGGAAAAGCACTGAAAGATGTAGAATTTGTCATCAAATCTTCCGATGGAGCAGAAGTAGCAAAAGCGAAAACAGACTCTGCCGGAGAAGTCACCTTTGACGGATTGATCCCAGATACCTATACGATCACTGAGACAAAGACAGCTGGTGGAAAGAACTTATTAAAAGAGCCAATCACGGTAACACTGCCACTGACCATGTCACAGGCAGAGGTTGATAAGCAGAATGTCGATACGAGCAAAGCGATCAAGCAGGGAGATAACTATTATTTCTATCATCTAACCTATGAGGTAACAAACGACTCTTCAATGAAACTGCCAACAACAGGCGGATGGACTGATTATCTTCCACTCGCAGGCGGAATCATTCTGATCGCAGGCGGATTATTTGTATATTACAGAAAGAAGAAAGGACGTGTGATTTTTAAGGAAAAATCAAAGAATTGATGAGAAATCAAAAAAAGAGAAGAACCCTCAGTAGTGGCTGCTACTGGGGGTTTGTTTGTGTCTACATGACACATCATATCTTCTCTTAGCTACTGCTACTATAACATATGCAGTGGCTAAAATCAAGTATTCCTGAAAAATGATAAAAACATACATAATCAGGATATTGTTTTTTCAATGATATTGATTATAATATGTGTATTAAGAGAGTTAGCAAAATGGAGCAAACCCATCTGTTTCTAGCGAAATATTAGTTACTAAAATAGTATCTTATTTTGCGAGAGGTGTAGTGCTATTTCTTATGTGTATATGTTAATAGTGTAATTATAGTAAAGATCTCAGAAGATTATCGGACTTCTGAGATCTTTATTTTTAACAACAGTTGTAATTTTGTTCGATTAATATTGTATCAGACAAATTAAAAAAATACAACGAATTTGTCCGTAAAAACCTTGAATTTCTTAAGATTTTTCAAAGTATGTATGTTAAAATATAAGTATATATGGGGAATAAAAATAAGCAGGGAAGGAGTTTATTTTTTATGGGAAAATGGAAACAGAGTATTGCTTTATTTTTGACTGGAATTCTGATTATGACCAGTTTATTTACCTGGAATAATCCAATCAGAGTTCATGCAGAAGAAGCAGTAATAAAGTCGTCTGCAGAGGGCTTTGAATATCGGTTACGGACCTATGCATCAGGATCGACGGATTATATCTGTACGTCAGATACAACGCAGGTTTATGATGATTATAAAGATGCGATCAAAGGGATTGCTGAGATATCGAGAAAAATTTTGGTGGAGAGGAAAGCTGAAAAATATAGTATCAGGATTCCAGTAGAAATTAAGGCAGATCAGAAGATAGATGAGATTGATGCACATGCAGCGAATCAGTTTAATGATGATGTGCGGGATGAAACATATAAAGAAACTGGAAATCCGGAGGAAGGACAGGGATTAAGACAGGTTCTATATGCCAGAGGAAATCTCGAAAGTGATGATCATGGTGATATTTCATACGATGAAAACACAAAATCGTATAAGGGAATGTTTTATTATTCTAATCTTTACTACAATATATCCAAAGAGAGATATTCTAAGACAATAACAAAGCTAAATGAAGTAATGGATAGTCTGAATTTAGATGGAAAATCTGATTATGAAAAGTGCAAAAAAATACGAGAATGGATTGGGAAAAATATGAAATATGATAGTGAAGATCCAGAGACTTCTGGAAGAACTAATTATCATAATATGACAAGTGTTCTGGACGGATATGCTGTTTGTGATGGATTTGCAAATTTATTTCACTATATGGCAAGTTCTGCAGGATTGTTGACATTATTTGAAGAAGGTCCAACAAAGGGAAGCGGATTACAACATGCTTGGAATCTGGTACAGATTGATGGAACATTCTATTATACAGATTGTACCAGTGTATCGTTGGATGAGAATGGAGAAGCAGTTGATGAATTCCTTTTAGGTCAAGATACAATGTTTAATCTTCGTGTTACACCAAAGAATAATGATATTGAAAATACCTATTCTAATATTTCAAAAGATGATTGGAGTAAGGAACATTCTGTGTGCAAGGGAAATCATAATTTAGTTTTAGCAGGTAATGGAGCCCCATCTTGTGAAACGATGGGGTACACAGGATATTATTGTACAAATCTAGGATGTATTTATGAATATAGGGATTTTAATAAACCAGCAAAGGGACATAATTATGACTATTCCAATGGAACAGTCAGTCAGCAACAAGACTGCACCCATCCAGAAATCACAACCTACCTCTGCACACGCTGTAAAGATGCAAAAGAAGTAGAAACCAAACCATCCTTAGGCGGTCACAAATGGCAACCCGGAGAAATCATAAAATTGCCAACCTGTACAACCGCCGGAGAACAACAATACACCTGCACCGTCTGCAATCAAACCAAAACCGAACCAGTCAAAGCCACAGGACACGACTGGGACATCAAGATTACAAAAGAACCAACATGTACATCTAACGGAAGCTACCGCCGCACGTGCAAAATATGTGGATACTTCGAAAATCGCACCATCGATGCAACAGGCCACACTCCAGAGATCCGCAACAAGAAAGAAGCTACATGCAGCACCACAGGCTATAGCGGAGACACCTACTGCAGCGTATGCGATAAAAAGCTCTCTTCCGGCCAGACAATCGCCAAAACATCCCACACATGGGTAAAACAAGACAATATCCCGGCAACATGTGAAAAAGGAGAGCAGGAAGTCGAAAAGTGCAGCGTATGCGGAGAAACAAAAGAAACTCAGATCAGCGATCCACTAGGACATGACTATGGAGAATGGAAGATTACCAAAGATCCTACCTGTACTAAGTATGGAGTAAAGAAACGTTACTGCAAACGCTGTGATGAATTTGACCTCGATGTGATCGATCCAACCGGACATCAGCACACAAAGCTCATCGATCAGAAACTCGCCACATGCGAAGAAAAAGGCTATAGCGGAGACGTTTACTGTGAAGACTGCCGTATCATCATCCAGGACGGAACAGAGATCGCAGCCACAGGACACGACTGGGACGATGGCAAAATCACAAAAGAGCCAACACAAACATCAACAGGAATCAAGACCTACACATGTAAGACATGCAAGAAAACAAAAGAAGAAACCATCCCGATGCTGAAAGGACACAACTGGGATCAGGGAACGATCACAAAGCAGCCAACATGCACAGAACAGGGAGAAAAGACATATAAATGCACGGATGAAGACTGCAATGAGACCTATACAGAGTCCATCCCAGCAACAGGTCACAAGAATACAAAAGTGATCAATCAGAAAGATGCAACATGCGAATCCGAAGGCTACACAGGAGACATCTCCTGTGACGACTGTAACCAGGTCATTAAGGCAGGAAAAGCAATAAGCCCAACAGGACATGACTGGAACGAAGGAACGCTTAAAACAGCCCCTACGTGCGAATCAGAGGGTGTTAAAGAATACACATGTAAGACGTGTGGAAAGACAAAAGAAGAACCCATAGCACCAACAGGTCATATTAATACAGAAATCCGCAATAAAAAGACTGCTACGTGTGAATCCGAAGGCTACACCGGCGACACATACTGCACTACATGTAATAAAAAGTTAAAAGACGGTCAGACGATCCCTAAAACAGATCACAACTGGACCATCAAAGAAACACCAGCGACATGTGAATCCGACGGATCAAGAACATACACATGTGATACATGCAAGGAAACAAAAACAGAATCCATCAAAGCCACAGGACATAGCTATGGAGCATGGATCACGACACAGGCAGCAACCGTATTTAGTCCTGAACAGCAAAAACGCACGTGCAGCAAGTGTAACAAAGAAGAAACAAGAATAAATGGCAACAAGCTGTCTCCAACGATCCGTATAAATGCAACATCACTGAAACTTAAAAAGAAACAGTCTACAGGCAGATTTATAGTCACAGGACTTGCCAATGGAGATTACATTCAATCCTGGACAAGCAGCAATAAGAAGCTGATTACTATCACAGGAAACAAAACAGGTACATGTAAGATCAAAGCAGCCAACAAAACAGGCAAAGCCAAGATCACGATTACATTGGCAAGCGGACTAAAAAAGACGATCAACGTCACGATCAAGAAAAAAGCCGTCATGCCAACAGCGATCAAGAACGTGCCAAAGAACATAACGCTAAACAAAAAGCAGACATATCAGCTAAAACAAACGATTGAACCAATCACATACGCCGGCAAAGCTAAATACAAATCTTCCAACAAAAAAATCGCTAAAGTATCCTCAACCGGAAAGATCACAGCGATCAAACCAGGAAAGACAAAGATTACAATCAGTGCTGGCAAGAAAAAATCTGTCTGTACAGTTACTGTAAAGAATTAGATAAAATTTTAGTGATTAGTGCATAAATTAAAGAAAGATAGAAAAGAAGCACCAGAGAACTTAATTATTCTTGGTGCTTCTTGTTTATTTTTGTTTGTGTCTATAGGTAGATTAGGAAAAAGCCTAAACAAACACAAAGCAAGGAAATAAATACACATATGGGTAGCAAGTTCTTTTTGGCAAAAGAAGCAAGATAAAGAGGGAATAAAATTATTAGCAATAGTCTAGCTAATTGTAGAACCCCGAATTTTAATAGTAATTTAAATGCCCAACCTGCAATGGATATAATAATTTTTTTTAACATTTTATAGTCTCCTTTCAAAATTTAATTAGTTCATAGTAAATATGATGGATGAGACAAAAGATAACTGGCACGAATTTTTACAACTAATATCATTCTCTTTACATAGAACATATGTTCATATATAATCTTAATATGAGGTGATGACATGTTAGATGAAAAAGAGTTGAAAAAAACAAGACGTGTAAATATAACAGGTGAAATTCCAAATGTAAGATTACAGATTTTAGATAATAATGGTAAGATAAAAGAATTTAGATTAAGAGAAATGACAATTGCTGGAGCAAGAACAGAAATTGATCAGTGTAATAGAGAAAATTATTGTGTTTATTATAAGGGAGTTGTAGAAATTTTAGATCGATTCCACATAAACAGTTATAAGAAGACTTTTAAGTATATCCTTAAAAGTAAGAAGTGGTTTATATGTGGGAATTACGATGATATAATAAAAGCACATAGATAAGTAATAAAGACAGGAATTAGAGAGGAAAATAGACATGTTTTTAGAAAATGAATTTTATCTAATGAATAAAGATGATCGGATATTAAGATTTACTTGCGATAATTCCCCTCTTGGTGTGAGTTTTAAAGAAGAAGAATCGTATGAAGAAATACGACCATATGGATATGATGGAATAGGACAGTGGATCAGTCAGAGACAGGCTCCAAAACATCGCCAGTATATTGCAGACTTGTTAAGAATATGTGGTTGTTATAATCTGGATGGATTTATCAGAGTGACACATGCCCTTTCATTAAATGATACATTTTGGATTAAAACTGTAGATAGTAAATTACAGTGGAAAAATGTTTCTCTGTATGAAAATCAATTTGATGAAACGATTGCGAAGATAGCATTTGAAGGTGGGCTTTATGGAAAAGAGTTTACGACCACTTCACCGGAATTTGGTACGTCAGGTAGTTTTGCAAAATGTTGGGTAAAAGAAGATGATGGAATCTATCTGTTAAAGAGAGGAAGCGAGGGAGCAAGAAATGCTGGATTAGAGCCTTATTCAGAAATGTATTCATCTCAGATTGCCAGGATAATATGCAGAGATGCAGTAGAATATAGTGTTGAGAAATATCATAATAAAATAGCATCGAAATGTAGGTTGTTTACATCGGAGCAGGAAGGGTATGTTCCAATTACAAAATTTTTTGGAAAAATTGTTTCAGTAAAAGAAATATTAGAAAAATTTGAACAGCATGGATGTGAAGATGATTTTCGACGAATGATTGTATTAGATGCTTTGATTTTGAATACGGATCGTCATATGGGCAATTATGGATTTATGGTAGATAATGATACAATGCAGATAAAAAGAATGGCTCCAATGTTTGATCATAATCAAGCTTTGTTACCATATGCAGAACAGGAAGATTTTGAAAATCTGGATGTATATTTAGCATCAAGACCAACACAGATTGGAGAAGATTTCAATGAGATCGCTCATGCATTATTAACTCCTGAAATACGAAATGACCTAAAAAATTTGAGAGGGTTTGAATTCCAGAGAAATGACGAATTTGATCTTCCAGAAGAACGTCTGCAGAAATTAAATAAATTAGTTGATCAGCAAATCGATGGAATTCTTGAGTGTAAACGATTGTATGTTCCATCTAATGAATATGAAAATGTCAGATATCAACCAGAACAATATGATGACTTATCTCCAGAATCAAAAGAGATAGATGAAGAATTGGAGATAT
>ERZ780144.2260-NODE-2260-length-17244-cov-8.635232_pt1 | contig 17244 bp, 19 predicted proteins | sample MGYA00511380_ERZ780144 | MGnify/ENA primary metagenome ERZ780144 (study PRJEB29588, sample SAMEA1965858) | human gut metagenome | biome: human gut; feature: human-associated habitat; material: faeces | place: Denmark | collected 2008/2010 ... | reverse complement strand
CCAGCGCCTGCGCCTGCAGCTGGGCCGTGGGGATGCCGGTCACCCCGTCCCGCATGACGCCGCACACGTCCTCGTCCGCGCGGGTGTCGGTGATGTCGGCGGCGGTGACCTCGGTGCTGCCCGCCGGGCGGCGGATGTCGGCCAGGCACAGGTCGTACACCAGCGCGGTGCGGGTGATCTCCGGCGCCGTGGGGCTGGCGCTGTCCGGGGTGCCGGTCAGCACGGTCAGGCTGGTCTTTTTGGCGGCTGCGTCGTACCGCAGCACCAGCCGGTCGATGCGGCTGCGCACAGTGTCGGCAGCGGTCAGGGTGACCGTCTCCGGCTGCTCCAGGATGATGCTGCGGCCCCGGAATCGGGCCGGACGCACCCATGCCTGCCCGGCGCTGACGGTCACGGTCAGGTCGCCGTTTGCGGTCACGGCAAAGTCCTCGTCTGCGCTGTATACGCCGCTCAGGCGAGTGCTGAGATACCCGGAAGCGTCGTCAGCGTCGTAGGTGATGCCGTTTTCCGGGTAGGTGATGATATCGGCCATAAGCCCTCCTTTACGTCTTGTGCCAGCTCGGCGTGCCCAGCCGGATGGTCCGGGTGGTGCCGCTGGACTGGCTCTCGGTGATGATGTCGGCCACCCGCACCATGGCGGTGTAACCCAGCTGGGGCAGGCTGACGCGCAGCACGTCGCCCACGGCCAGCGTGTCATCGTCCACGTCAAACTCGATGCTGCCGGTGCGCAGCTGGGCCAACAGTTTCTGCCCGCCCCGGTCTGCCAATTTGTCGAGGTAAGACTGGCTGGCGGTGGTCTCGCCCTTTTCCTTGTCGGGCTGGATGTCGCGGGCGTCGATGTAGATCTCCCGCCGGTCGGCTCCGGTGCTGTCCACGTCGCCCACCCAGCAGGTGGCCCGCTGGTCGCCCTCGCCTGCGCCCTGCACGAGGGCTACGTTGGCGTAGTCGGTGTCGGCAAAGCTCCACCCGGCGTTCAGAAGGTTGCCCCACTGGGGGCTGTAGCGGCGGTTCGGGTCGAAGGTGGGCCGGAAGCACTCGAAGAGCAGGCGCTTGCTGCTGCCCTTGCCGTCCAGCACGATGCGGAAGCCCAGGTCGCACGCCTGCCCGATGGTCTGGCAGTAATCAAACACGCTGCCGCCGGAGGTCTGCTTGTCGAACACGGTGTCGAAGCCGTACTCGGTGCCCAGCTCCAGGCGCGGCCACGGCTTTGCCGCCGCCACAAGGCTGCGCATGGCCTGCTCGGCGTTCTGCCCCTTGATGGGTGCAGCGGAGACCCTTTTGGTCAGGATCCAGGTGGCCGGGTAGCCGCTCACCACGAGGTTTGCGTCCTCGTTCTGGTTGGCCCTGCCGCAGATCCGCATCGGGATGCGGGGCGTCTCGTCGCTGCGCACCAGCCACCGGCCCTCCTGCAAAAGCTGTAGGTTCTCGGTGGTCGGCCTTACCTCAAGAGTAAAGCCGCCCTCGGAGTAATAGGGGCTGTCCCAGTAGAGGGACACCCACACGTCCACCCAGCCCACACGGGCAAGGGTGTCGGCGTCCAAAACGTCCAGTCTCATAGCGGTTCGGGCAGGATGCCCGCCTCCATCGGGTAAAAGCTCACGGATGCCTGCAAATAGGCCGCGCCGCTGTCGGCCTGCATGGACAAAATGTTGTCACCGGGCTGCAGTTCGGTCAGGGTGCTGTCCTCGTCCAGCGCGGAAAAACAATTTTTGGTCTTGCCCTCCCGCGTCAGGGTGCAGGCCAGCCGGTCGGTGGTGCTGCGGTAGATCTCCAGCCTGTCGCCGTCCTGTAAGGTCAGGTCAAAGCCGATGAACGCCCCGTCTCTGAGATCCACCACCCTGGGATGCACCACCGGCATGGAGCAGGTCAGCGTGGCCGTGAAGGGCACCGGCAGGCTGCCGGGGTTGCGCAGCACTGCCGCCTCGCCGTCCTGCCGGATGCCGTAGGTGTGGGAATCGTAGCAGACGGGAAAGGTAAACGCTGGCTGGTAGCCGCCCAGCACGCGGGCTGTGGCGGTCAGGCCATACCAGTAGGGCTTTGGGCTGTACAGCATCAGCTCACAGCGCGGCTCGGTGTAGCTGGAAAAGTAGGGCGTTTTCTGCACCACGAAGCGGGTGAAGTACGCATCCCCGAAGTACATCGTGCCGGTGGTGTAATAGGGCAGTTTCCGAGCAAAATTGCGGGCATTGTCGAGGGCATGGCCGCCCCAGAACACCACCGACAGAGTACGGGACACGCCGCCCACGCGCTGCCGCTCCACGGTGTCACCGGTCTGGTTGATGCCGTGAGCGGTCTGGATGTCCACATCCACGCCGTTCAGCGGGTCGAGGGCGTAGGGCGCGTTGTAGTCCCAGCCCAGATGCAGGACGGCACCGGCGTCTGTGACCAGCTTCAAGTGATCTTTAAAGAGCATTGGCGTCCTCCTTTCATCGGCGCTGGCGGCGGGCCTTGTCGGCCTCCCAGCGGGCTTCCCGCTGCTGTGCGGCGGCGGTATCGTGGCCATTGTAGAAGTTCTGGGTGATGTTGGTGTCGCCCTCCCGGTGGTAGCTGTTGGCGGCAGCAGCAACCTGGGCGGTACCGCTGGCAGCCACAGTGCTGCCCAACCGCATGTTGTCCGACAGCACCAGACTGCCCGCCTGCCGGATCATGTCGGCAAGAGCGGCGTTGGTCTTTTCCAGCGCCTTGGTGTTGGCGGTGATGGCGTCCTCCAGGCTGCCGGTGCCGGTGGAAATGTCGATGTCTCCGCTGATGCCGCCGGAGCTGCCGCCCCCGGAGCCGCTGCCACCGCCGGGTCTGGGCGTGCCCTTTCTGGAGGCGCCGAGGCTTGCGCAGATGGCCGCGATGGCCACGCCCAGCGCCACGGCAGCACCCGCCACGATCACGCCCATGGGGATGCCGAACACCGTCGCGTTCAGGGCGGAAGCGATGGCGGTCATCATGCCCTCAAAGGCCGCACCGATGGTGCCCACCATGGAGCCCACGCCCGCGTAGATGGCCGGGAAACTGGACAGCAGACCGCCGGACAGGCCCTGGCTGATGGCCAGTGCGGCGCTGCTCAAGGGGGCTTTCAGCCCCTGGAAGATGCCGGTGAGCTGGGTGCCGAGGGTCTTGGCCTGCGTCCAGACCTCGCCAAAGCCGGAGGTCAGGCCCTTGCAGATCTGGGCACCGATGTCGATGCCCTTCTGCACGAGGGCTGTCTGAGCGTTGCCCAGCGCCTCGTTGAGCTTGTCCACCAGACCGAGGGCAAAGTCATTGACCTTTTTCTTCTGGTCGGCGGTCAGGCCGCCGTAGATAGCATTTGCCGCCCACAGGCCGATGGACTTCCAGTCCTTGTTCTTGACGGCGGTATAGAGGCTGTCGAAGGTGCCCAGCAGGCCGGTGTCGGCGTGGGTCTGCAGCTCCTTCCACAGGTCATCGAAGCTCTTGATGGATGCCTCTTTGATGGTCTCGGCCACCTCTTCGGTGCCGTCGGCGGCAATGGTCTTGACCCGCTCCACCGTGACCAGCGCCCCGTCCACTACGTCATCGTAAGTCTGGGTGATGACCCGCTTCTGGGTCTCGGTGCCGTCGGTCAGGGTCTCGGTCACCGTCTTGGTGCTGGTCTGGATGTCGTCCACGATGCCGGAGGTGGTGGCGGTTACGGTCTTGGCCACTTCCCGCACCGTCTCCATGGTCTGCTTGACGGTCTTTTGGCCCTTCTCGTCCACCTCGGTGATGGTCTTGATGTCCTTGAGCACGCCTTCCACCATCTGGCGGGACGTCTCGGTGATGACCTGTTTTTGCTGGGCCTTGCCGTTGGACAGGGTCTCGGTGACGTTTTCGGTGGTGCGGGTGATCTTGCCGTCGATTTCGGTCGTGGTGTCCGAGATGGACTTGACCACTTCGGCAGCAGCTTCCTTCGTGGCCTTGCTGGCTTTCTTGGCTCCGCTGGCGATGGCCGGGTAAGGATTCGCAGCTGTCTGGCTCCCGGCGCGGCTGCTGCCGTTGCCGGAGCTGCTTGTGCCCTTCGGCACCCATCCGTTGTCATCGTCCCATTCGAGGTCTTTGTGGGAGTTGTCCCACTGCTTTGCGATCTTGCGCTGATTATAGTTGTTGATGGCGTTGTTGTAGGCGGTGTTATAAGCATCCGCCGCAGCACCGATGCCGTTCTTCAGGTTGGCCAGTGCTGCCGCTGCTCCTTCAATTTTTGCAACCAGATCATTGATCCAGTCCACCACCGTGCCGATGGCGCTTTGGGCAATGTTCTTGACCGCTGAAAATGCCGAGTTGACTGCATTGTGGAAGGTCTCACTGGTCTTGTAGGCCGTCACAAGGCCGGTTGCCAGAGCTGCCAGTGCGGACACAAGCAGAGCCACAGGGTTCGCGGAGATCACCGCATTCAGGGCGGCCTGTGCCAATGCCAGACCGGTTGCCCCCGCCTCAGCGGCGGCGTTGGCTGCGGTCATGGCCGTGGTTGCAACGGTGTGCGCGACCTCGGCAGCAGTGGCAAGCGCCACATATCCTTTGTAAGCCAGGAACGCCGCGCCCGCCGCCGCGACCACCGACGTGGCAATGCCGATGGTGTCCTTGAGCTGGGCCATCTTCTCGTCACTGTCGAGGAAGGAGGTGACCACGTCGTTGAGCTTCACCACAAGGTCGCCCAGCGCCGCAAACAGCCCGCTGGTCAGCTCGCCAGTCAGGGCGGCCACGTTATCCTTCAGGGTGGACATGCGGCCGCTGAAGGTCTGGCTGGCTTCCAGCATGCCGTTGTAAAATTGCCCGCCCTCACTGGTGGCGGCCTGCACTGCATACTGCAGCTCTTCAAAGCTGACCCTGCCGTCCGAGATGCGCTTGTACAGGTCGGACATGCTCTCGCCGGTGGCGTCACAGATCTGGTTCAGCGGGTTAAAGCCCGCGTCGATCATCATGTTGACGTTTTCCAGCGTGACCTTGTGGGCACTGGACATCTTGCCGTAAGCACGCACCAGCGTCTGCAGCTTGTCCGCGTTGCCAAGGGAGATGTCGCCCAGCTGTTTCAGCACGTCGGTGGTGTCATCCGCTGCGATGCCGAACTGCAGCAGGGTCTGGGTGCCCTCGGTCAGGTCGGACAGGGCAAAGGGCGTGGATGCCGCCATCTTGCGCAGCTCGGAAAGCTTTGCGGCGGCCAGTTCCTCGTTGCCCAGCATGACCTTGAAGTTGGTCAGGTAGCTTTCCATGCTGGCGTTGTAGTCCACGCCGCTCTGGACCACCTTGCCCAGTTCCGATGCGGCCTTTTTTGCAAAGTCCGCGATCATGTTTCCGGCGGCAACGGTCCACTTGCTGGTGCTCTTTTCCGCCGGGTCGCTGTTGAGCCTTACTTCGCCGGTGATGCTGAAATCTGCCATGTGTCCACCTCTCATTCAGAGCGCGGGCACAAGGGCACAGGCTTTACAGTTTGATCTCTACCTCCCGTTTGCAGGAGGGATTTTTGCATTTGACCCACACGCCGGATGCCGTGGCCGTGCGCACCGCCCACACGGGCAGGGGCCTGCCGCAGTAGGGGCAGGGCACCGGCACCCGCTCAGTGCCGGAAGCGGGCCAGGAATGCCGCGTCGTGTTCGGCAACGGTCTGGGCAACGGCGGCACCCCCTCTCAATGCGGCAGGCAGGGCAAAGCGTTCCTTCAGCGCGGCGTAATGCTCCCGCATGCTGCCCTCGTAATCGTTGAGGTCGGCGCTGCGCCAGCCCATGATCTTGGCCATGAGGGTATCTTCCGGCAGGGCGGCAAACAGCGCCCGGAACCGAAACCAGTGCAGTTTTTCGGTGGTCAGGTCGATGCCGTAGGCCTGCTGGAACGCCGCCACGATGTAGGGCGCGTCACACCGGTAGTCGAACGCCGGGCCGGTGTCGGGCCTGCTGGCAGGCTTTGCCGCTGCTGGCTCTGCGGCCTGTTCTCCGGCGCAGTAAAACTCGATGAGCCAGCTGTATTTTTCCTGCAGGTCGGAGGGCGAAAAACGCTCGGTGTAGAACTGCCCACACAGCTGCATGGCAAAGGCCACCGGGTCCGCCTCGACCTCTCCGTGGCTGTAGGCAGCGGACAGCCGCACCATGTGCCGGAAGTCCGGGTCAATGCGCCTGCCGTGCCATACGGTGGGCAGGGCGTCCGTCAGCAGGTCAGTCATCCAGCGCCGCCAGCTCTGCCAGCAGGGCCTTGCGGCGGGCGGCTTTGTCCACCCGCTCCACCATCCGGGCGGCGGGCGGCTGTGCCGGGAAGCTCACGGCCTGCGGCTTCTGGCCGTGCTTGTGCTTTTTCTCTGCCCGGCGCTGCTCCCGGTTCATGGGCTGGGGCTTGGGGATGCGGCTGGTATAGCGCTGCTTTTCGGCCATACAGGCCTCGTTGATGGCGTCCAGCACGTCATAGATGGGCGCTGCATCGTTTTCATCCAGACCCAGCCGGGCAGAGGCGCCCGCGCCAAGGATCTCGTCAATGCAGGCCATCACGAGACGCGCCTGTGCACGCATATGGTCGCCCAGACGCACGCCGCCACGGTTGAAGCGTTCCTTTTCGGCCCGGCCCGCCTGCTGCATCCGTTCGTTGGCATCCTCGAAGCGGTCCATGTCGTTGGCGTTCAGCACGGAAAAGTTGAATTCCTGTCCACAAATAACCATTTTCTGGCTCCTTTCGTTGCGCCGTGCCCCGGTGCTGCCCCGGAGAGAACTGTTTTCACGGCATAAAAAATCCCCGTTCCGGGCGGAGCGGGGAAAGATGCAGGGAAGATCAGCCAGCGGCGGCATAGGCAAACTCGTCCGGAGTGCCGATGCTCTTGACGTCGCAGGCAAAGGTGGCCGGGGAACCGGCAGCGCCTCCCACATCCGAAGTGACGATCAGCGAGCAGCTGCCCTTTTCGCCCTTGCCGGTGCGCAGGCTGAAGTAGATGTACGGCACAATGACATCACTGCCGGTGCCGAACACGATCTTGCGGGACAGCAGGAAATCCTGGAACGCATCGCCGACGCAGCGGTTGCCGTTGACCGACAGGGTGCGCTGCACAGCGCTCTTGGTGTCGGTGGGGCCGGTGCGGATGAAGGTGTCGGAGTTGGTGGTGGCATTCAGCGCACCGCTGTGCTCCTTGACGTGGTCGGCGCAGACCACCCAGTCAGTCTCCTTGCTCTGGGTGCTCTCGGTCTGGATGGCAAACACGAAGTCGTCCGCCGTCTCGATGCCGGTATAGGACGCGCTGGGCGTGATGCCGGACTTGGTAATGGCTTCTGCTACGGTCATAGCAAAACTCCTTTCATTTGGGCTGGTAGTAGGTCAGGCGCAGCTGCATCTGCATCCGGCAGCTGCCCGCGCTGCTGGTGACGATGTAGCCGGTGGAGGTGACGGCGATGCCGATGGGCTGTCGGGGTGCGGCCAGCGCGGGAAGGTGGTGGCAGTCGTTCTGCGCCAGCACCCAGTCGGTGAGCTGCTCAAAAAAGCCGCTGTTCTGGATGGCCAGCACGTCCGCTTCGCCGTACTCCCGCCGGGACAAAAACAGGTAATTCTTTGCCATGTCCCGCCCGGAAAAATACTTGGTCAGGACCGGGTCGCCGGGGCTGTCCTCGATGGAAAAGGCGGTGGCGTCCTCATCCAGTCCCGCAATGCGGAACGCGGCCCCGGTGGCTTCCTGCTCCTCCGCGATGAGCGGGCAGGTCTTGAGCCACGCCCGCAGGGCGGCAATGGTGGGTTTCTCGCTCATAAGTGTCCCATCCCTCCCCAAAAGGTCGTGACAGCCCGCGCACCGTAAAGGGCGAGGTGCTCTCCGACGTCCGCCAGGGCACGCTGGCCCCAGTAGGAGCCGCGCAGACCGGTCTCTCCGTGCAGGCAAGTGCCCTGCTCATGCAGGTAATACTGCTTGCGTGCATAGGGCGTGTCATACACCAGCAGACCCTCGTCATACTTGCTGGCGAGGTTCACGCTGTTCTTCAGGGTGCCGGTGGCAAAGGGCACATAGCTGTCGATCAGCTTGGCCGCTTCCTGTGCGAGGGCATACTGTGCCTTTTGCAGAGCGGCGGTTTTCTCCGCGCCGAAGTCCGGCCTCCACGACAGCTGCATCTGGATGCCGTCTGTCTGATACCGGAACCCATCCGGCTGGTCAAACTTCGGTTTTGCCGACGGGGCAACGGGCCCGAACGGGATCATTTCGCTCATGGTCTCAGCTCCCTTCCACATGCCAGTGCGGCAGCAGCGGTTCCCGGTTGTCCGAGATGGCCGACACGGTGCAGCACAGGTGCGTTTTTTCGAGGTGGGCGTACTCGGCGGCGGTCAGGGTGGGCACCGCGCCCTGCACCAGCTTCCAGCCGCGTTTCAGCGTCCAGTGCCTGCGCTTTTCGGCGGCTGGCAGCGCCGCCCACTGGGCATAGGGCAGATAGCCCTGCGTGCAAAGCCCCGCCGGGATGCGCACATGGGTGGTGCGCTCCGGGTCCTTGGCCGTGTCGGAGCCGGAAGAACCGCACCGCTCCCGCCAGCTGCAGGCCGGGAACACCCAGCACACCGGCGTGTCGGTCTCGACGGCGGTGTCGTGGATGAGGTTGACCACGGTGACAGTGCCCTGCATCAGAAACACCCCCTGTACAGCAGGCCGTGGGGGTCTGCGCCGAGGGCGGTTTCCAGGACGCGCCACGCTTCCGTGCGCACCGCTGCGGACAGGCTGCTGTTTGCCGAAAAGCTCACGCTCCATCCGTCGTTGGAGACGCTTGCCGCGCCCGGAACCGCACCCACGGCGGCCTGTGCGGCAAACAGATCCACGATCTGGGCGCAGGCATCTGCCAGCATCTGGCGGCAATCCTCACACTCGGCGGCGTGGGCTTCTGCCCGGCCAAAGGTGGCGCTGTCGATCAGGCGGGACGCCCGGCTGCACAGCACCCCGAAGGCCGTTTCCGGCACCGTACCGCCCGCCGCCTGGTATTCGTCATAGGTACAGTACAGCATGGCAGCTCCTTTCCTTAGACGTGCTTCTTGACGAGGATGGCGGCGGCCTTGGTCACCTTGTGGGCGTACACCTTGCGGCCCTGTACGGCACAGGCACCGATGTAAGTGCCGCTGCCCTTCAGGTCGTTCACGGCCACAGGCTCGGTCCACTCCTCGACCCGGGTAAACCAGTTGGGGTGACCGGCCACGAAGTCCACCTTGTCGCCCAGGGTAGTGTCCTCGAACACGTTGAAGCCCGCCACGCGGCCCACAGCGCCGGTCTGCACCACGGCGTCGCCCAGGTCGGACGCCTTGATGAACTCCGGGCTCTTGAGCAGCAGGGCATAGGTGTCCGGAGACACCAGCAGCCAGCGGTCGTTGGTGGGAACGCAGGCATTGGACAGCTGGGTGCGGGCGTCCACGATCTTCTCGTAAACGGTGGCCTTGGTCAGGGCAGCGGTGTCGGCCAGCGCGGTGCCGCCGGTGGTCAGCTCTTCAGAGGCGTCCTTTTCCATCTGCAGAGCCAGCGAGTAACCGGCGCTGTCCAGACGGTCGGCCACCAGATTGCCGGGCACGCTCTCGGCGTCAAAGCCGTCGATCAGCTCGTTCACGGCCTTGTCTTTGTCGATGGTCACGGTCAAGTAGCTGGTGTCGCCGTGGGTCATGGTGGAACCGGTCTTTTTGTTATAGTCGGCCACAGCAACCTCGGTGTCACGCACGGGCACCTTGACCGCGCCCGCCTTGGGGGTGCCCTCGTAGCGGTTGTTGCAGATGACGCCCACGCGCTTGACGATGGTCGCGCGCAGCTTGGCGTCCACCAGTTCAGAATAACGTTCTCTTGCGGTATGAGGCATAGTTTCTTGTCCTTTCTTACAGTTTGATGGTGGGATTCAGGGTTTTAAAGGCAGCTTCCACCGGGTCGGTATCACCCTCGCCGTGCATGGGGTCGCCGTGAGCAGCACCGGTGGAGTACCGGCCCGCGCCGGTCTGGCCTGCGTCCTCACCGAAGGCCCAGGGGTTGGCCTTGGCGGCTTCGTCCAGTGCCTTGGCGATGTCGGCAGTGCGGTCGGCAGAGCCTTTCAGGCCGTCCACGTCCAGCAGGGCACGCACGGCCTTGACGCTGCGGCCCTTCTTGCCGAGGATGGCGGTGTCGAGGGCGTTGTCAAAGGCAAAGCCGTCGGCCTGTGCCTTCAGATCAGCCTGAAGCTTGGCCAGCTCGGCCTCGTACTCTTCCGGCTTCTTCTTGCCGTCAAAGGCGGCAAGGCCGTCCTGCGCGGTCTTGAGCTGGGCGTTCACGTTGTTCAGCTGGGTCTGCAGGGCGGTGGCGGCAGACTTCTCCCGGTTGATGTCCGCGCCGTTCTCCTGCATGAGCCAGTTCAGCTGCTCATCGGTGATGCCGGGGATCTTGTTCTTTACGTCTTCGCGTTTCATGGTGGAAACTCCTTTCAGGTTGTGTGACCACAGTTTTTATACACTGTTCGCTGTCAGTATTCGGTCTTGGGTGGGGTACGCACCGCCCGCTGCGTGGTGCCGCCTGATGGGCTCGAACCATCGGTCCGCTGCTTACGGGGCAGCCGCTCTTCCAACTGAGCTAAGACGGCATGAAAAAAGCACCGTGCATTTTTTGCACAGTGCTTTGAATGGCTTGGGGGGGTTACGGCTTGACCTCTACGCTCGGCAGTACGTCCGTGTGGAAATAGAGCTTGTAGTGGTACGGGTCCGTATGCGTGCCGGTGATGTCCTCCACCACATACATCGTGTAGTCATTGAGATAGATGTAGTTTTTGCGGTAGGTATCGGGGCCGATCTTTACCGTACAGACCAGCTCGTTGCTCGAGTTGTTAGAGATGGACATGTAGCCCTCGGCTTCCATGATCACCTTGTCGGTGCGGGCGTTGTAGACGGTGATCTTGCGCTCACTCTCGAAGTAATCAGCCTGCTTGGAGATGTTGTAGTTGGCCTTTTCGGCTTCGCTGGAACAGCCACACAGCAGAATGGATGCGGCCAGCGCAAGGGCGAGAAGAATCTTTTTCATGGTTCGTTCCTTTCTGTAAAAATGGGTAAAAGAAAACCACGGTGCGTGTGCATCGTGGTTCAGTTGATATTATGAATTACGGCGTGCAACAGTAGATTCTGTCGTACACTGCTTCGCCCTCACGAGAAAGAGCTGTCGGCTCGTCATTCTCGTCAAAGGTCGATGTGATGAAATCATCAAGCTCCAAAAGAAGCTCGTCCAGACACCTGCAGTTTACAGCGCTGGGAACATGCTTCTTCAAAAACTCCTTGGAATCAGGATCTAAATCTTCAAAACAAAAGGTCATTTCTGCTCACTCCTTGGATTCAGCTGAATCAGCTGTCCCGTGTCTGGGTTTATCGTGACGATCGCTTTGCCAATAAGGCGCACGCTTCGCTTTCCTCTTGAATCCGTTTTTACAGGGTTGATGCGCTCAGGGTTCAAAACGGTATCGCGCATGGCTTCATAGCCAACACCGCTTCGCCGGATGATTTTAAGGTCATATTTTAACTTATCGGGGTCGACCAATGTGCCGAACATACGCTCCATGAAATGGGCGGTATGTCCGGTAATAACAGTACCATCCGCAGTAGTCTTGCCCACAAGCTCGGTCTGGATGCGCTCGTGCGTACTCTTGTACAGGTCAAAACCTGCAAGCGGCGAAAGCCAGCCACTTTTTACGCTGTTGGCATATTGCATCAGCAACCGATATTCTTCGGTATTATTATACCGTGCATCATAATATTTTGCAACGGTATTCAGGCTGGTACTCTGCGCATTGATAGACTTGAGCCAGTCGGTGTGATGCGCCTGAGATTTTGCGCTTGCCTTACTTGCTTCGCTCCTGCCGAACTTCGGCACGCTTGTGCGGGCACGGTCCACTCTGCCGCCGGTGGCCTGTGCAAACTCCGCAAGGCTCTGGCGGGCGGCTTTCAGGCGCACAGCACTGTCGGTGGTGTCCACCCCGGCTTCCGTTTCGGCGAGATACCGTTTCTTCCAGCGGCGCACATTGCGCTCTCTGGCACGCTGCATCTGGTTGATCTCGTACCGGGTGTACAGTTTGCCATTGTACTCGATGTTCCGGGCGTTCAGCTCTTCCAGCTGGTCGCGCGTCCATGCGGGCGGGTCGCCCAGCTCCGGAAACACGGCGAAGAAGGTGTGTCGGCAGTTCCAGCCGCACAGCCCGGCCCCGGTGCCGTAGCCGGTAGCGGCTTCAAAGTCCGGGTAGTGCTTGCCCATGTAATCCACCGCGCCGCCCCGGTGGAACTGCCTGCCCTGCCACTCGGCGTGGCTGGGGCGTGCGCCGCCGTGGGCGGTGGTCTCGAAGAACTCAACCCCCATCTCGTCGGCGCGGGCCACCTGCAGCTTGCCTGCGGTCTGGTTGACGCCGGTCAGGATGGCCCGCCGTGCGGCCACCTCGATGCTGTCCTTGTGGCCGGTCGGGTAGGTGACGAACTTCATGCCGTCTGCAAGGCTGTCCACAGCCTGTTTGACGGCGGTTTTGTAGTCGAAGGCACCGGTGCTCACCTTGGCCCATGCGGCGTCCAGGGTGCGCTCAAACTGGCCTGTGACGGTGTTGGCCGTGGTGGCGGTCAGGTTCTTCCAGGTGCCCGCCGTCTGGCGTGCTCCGGCGTCCAGCAGATTGTTCAGTGCGGCGCTCTCTTCAAAGGGCGTCGGCTCCAGCCCATAGTGGTAATAGATGGCGTCCTCCCGCTCCATGGCCTCGGTGGCCGCCTGTTGCAGCAACTGCCGGATAGCTGCGTCGCTCTTGCCGCTGTACTTCGCCAGCAGCTTGACCACGTCGCTGCGCAGGGCTTCGGTCTGCTGGTAGCGCCACAGCTGCCAGTTGGCCGTCTCGGTGATGGTGCCGGTCTTGGCGATGCGCCGGGCGATGTCCTTTAAAATCTCATCCTCGACGCCCTGCCACAGCGCTACAAAGGCGTCCGGCATGCGGTCGAGGGTAGACGGCGGCAGCATCAGGCACCCCCGCCAAAGGTGAGGGTTTCGTCCGTCTGGCTGTCGGCCTTGGCTTCCTCGGTCCACCGGTGGGCCTCGTCCTCGCTCAGGCCATAGCGGACGGCGAGGTAGCGGCAGCGGGGCAAAAGACCAGCCAGTGCATCCTCCCGCAGCTGCGCGGTGCGCTCCTGCTGGCTGATGATATAGCTGTCGTCCCAGTTGACGGAAATGCTGGTGTCCGGGTCCACGTCCGCGCCCAGCAGGTTCTTTGCCGCCCACAGGATGGCCCGCAGGATGCCGATCAGCGCGTTCTCGATGGGGATCTGGTTCTTGTTGGCGTTCTGCACCAGATCCTGTCGGCTGCCGGTGTACTCGGTGGCGGTGGCCACGGTGCCGTTCTCGAAGCTGTAGCGGTGGCAGCCCAGCCCGCACTTGAAGCTCATCAGGTTCAGCATGTCCTGCACCGCCTGATGGTTCTGCTCGGTGCGCAGGTCGGGGTTGTACTCGTGCCACTCCGGGGAGGCATCCAGACTGCCGTCCCGCCCCGGTAGGGAGTAGAACTGCTGATTGCTCAGGTCGTCGGGCGGGATGTACCGGGGCTTGCCGTCATCGCCGATCACCACCTTGCACAGGCTGCGGTCGTAGAAGATTTTCTTGCCGCCGAGGTACAGGTCCTGCCGGTAGTTGTCAAAGGCCAGGTCCACGCCCTGGGCGGCGTCCAGCGCCTCGGCAAAGACGCTCATGCCCAGCCCCAGGCCGGTGTCAATGTTCTTGAGCGCCGCCGGGCTGAATAGCGCAAACCACGCCGGGGAGCCGTCCACGGTCAGGCTCTCCACCATGCCCGGCGGGGCCTTGTGCGGAGTGAACACCGGCGTGCCGTCCGGCCCCTCGGAAATGGCAAACCACTCGTTGCGGACGGTGCGCTGCGTGCCGCTGACCGTGTGGGTCTGCAGGTAGGCGCAGGGCCTGCCGTCCATGAGGCACTCGGAAATAAACGCCGCTTCGGTGACCACGCCCCGCTCCACCCGCAGCGGAAGGATGCAGGACGCCGGGTCGTAGTCCAGCCGGATGCGGGCATCCGGGTCCGCTTCCAGCGTGCCGTTTTTGCCCCGGACGCCCTCCACGCTCAGCACGAACGCGCCGGTGCCGGACCAGTAGGCCTTTTCCACCAGCTGGTTGGCGTTTGTCCAGAAATGCAGCTGCCGCAAAAGCCCGCCGGTCTGCTGCTCGTCGCTGCCCAGCAGATAGGCCGCGGTGGCCGCGTCCCCGATCTGGAAGGTGGTCTGATCGTTGAGCAGCAGGTTCGCCCAGTCCTCACAGACGTGCTTGGGCATCCGCAGCGAAGCCCGGCGGCGGGTGTGGTCGCCGTCCTCGCGCCGGATGCGGATGTTGTGCACGCCGGGCACGTTGCCCTGCCACCACTGCCGCCACGTCTCAATGCGGCTGTAGTAGGACGGATCCAGCTGCAGATTCTTCGTTTTGTTCAGGTATTCGATAAAAGCAATGACGTTCATCGTGCAGTCAGTCTCCTGTAGTCGCGCTCAATGGTGTACTCGAACGCATCCAGTGTGTCAATGTCGGTGGTGCCATCGTCCAGACGCTCGTCCACGCCGGGGTGCTTCTGGCTCCACAGGGCGGTGGCCAGTGCATCCCGCAGGGTGGCGGCTTCGGGCAGATACCAGAACCGCCCGCCGCCCATGAGGATGGACGTCAGGCGGATGCGGTCGATGATCTGGATCTTAGCGGAGTTGTTCACCCGGTCGGCCAGCCAGAACAGGTTGCTGGCCCGCAGCCGGGCACGGATGTGGTTGATGAGGGTCTGTTCGGCGCTGTCGCAGAACAGGTAGTGGATCTCGCCGTACCTTGCAAACACCGCCGTGCAGAAGGTGATGAGCTGCGAAGCGAGGTAATCGGCATCCTGATGTTTCGGGTCGATGCGGGCGGAAGCCAGCCCCACGACGCCCGCGTAGTACGGCAGGATGCCGGTGGCCACGAAGGCGTGCTGGGAGCCGTTGCCGCCGAAGTCCACCCCGATGTGGACGCGCCACGGCTTGCAGGGCGTCCCGGCGGGCCAGAGGAACCGGCGGTCGCCGCCCTCGGCAAGGCTGTCGGCGAAGGGCTGGTAGATGATGCCGCCTGCCGCAGCCCACTGCCCCAGGATGAACCGGTTATAGTACACCGTGCCGGTGTACTCCTTTTTCAGCTGGGCCACGAACTCCGGCGGCAGGGTGGGGTTGTCGTCGATGGTGTAGGCCTGACAATAGATGTCGGCGTCCGAGTCGAGGAATTTCTTGAACCAGTGCTGGGGGTTATCCGGGTTGCAGGTGCCGTCAAAATGGGAGTGCGGGCAGGACAGACGGCTTTTCAGCATCTGGAACACGCCCTCATCCCAGGTGGTGATCTCGTCGCCGTAGGCGTACTCGAAGGCCGCGCCCTGGATGCGGGCAATGTGCTTTTTGTTGTCGGCACCGAGGACATACACCTTACGGCCGAACAGCTGCACGATGTTGCCGGAAGCCGAGGTGCGCACGATGCCCACCAGATCCAGCCCCCAGAGCGCCCGCATGGGCTCCAGCACGTTGCGTTCCAGCGTGCCCAGGGTGTTGCCCAGCATGACCAGCAGGCCCTCGTCCCGGGCCGCAAGGATGCGCTGCGGGATGGTGACGGCGCAGTCCAGATAGGTCTTGCCGGAGCGTGTGGCCCCGGTCTTGATGTTCCAGCGATGGGAGCAGCTGCGCAGGAACTCCTGCTGATACTCAGTCAATGGCACTGTCGATTCCTCCCAGCAGTTTGCGGGCATTTTCCAGTGCGTCTGCACCGGGGTCCTCCTGCGGGGCTTCCTCGCCCAGCATCTTCAGCAGCACCCCGGCGGCGCGGGCATCGCCGCGCTTGGCGGCCTCGGCCATGCCCATGACCACGCTCATCTGGTTATCCACGTCCTCCGGGTCCACCTCATCCCGCAGCAGGGCGTTCACCCGGCGGCGGTCGGTCTCCGGCAGGCTGAGGTAATAGTCGGCGGCTTCCTTCATGCTGCGTTTGCGGCGGCGTGCCTTGCCGGACGCAATGCCGCCCTGCTGGGCGATCTCTCTCTGTTCGCTCTCCGTTCGCTTGTTGAACGGGATAAGATTCTTCTCGTTGGACACGTCACCACCTCTCATGGTTCAGGTAAAACAAAAACCGCCCCGGAATGGGACGGCTGAGAATGTTCAAGATTGCCCGGCTGGTACATTCAGGCTGTTGGTCGAAAAAGGTGTTCCCCTGTGTCAGCCGGGCAGCACAAAGCCCGCAGGATTGAAGGGAGTAAACCTTTCCTGCGGGCCTATGCGTGGTATCGGAGAGCCTTTCCGGCTTTGCCGATGATATCATTTTACACCATGAGATACTGCAATCACAATGCAATGATAGTGTAATGTTTTCAGAGCTGCAGCTGTTCCAGCGCCCTGCGGCGTATGATGAAGATCATGCCGAGAGAATAGTTCATATCACGGGCAACCTGCTCCCACGTCAGCACGTCCAGATAATATTTTTTCATGACGGTGTAATCCCGGTGATCCGGCAGCTGCTGCAGGGCCACGTCGATCTCCTCAAACAGGGCGTTGCACTCGGCCAGCTGAAAGGCCACCTGTCGCTCCAGATCGTCCTCCCGCTCCACGGCACGGGCAAGGCTCTGGCCGTCGCCGCTGCTGCTGGGCGTCGGGCTGAAATTCTGAGTGGTGCGTCTGGCTGCGGTCCGTGCCTCTTCCAGCCGGCAGGTCAGCTGCCGGAACAGCTTGTCGGCGTCCCGGTACCGCCAGAGCCAGGCCTTTTTCTCTTCGTAGGTCAAACTCGTTTTCTCCTTTCTATGGAGGGTATGGAGGGTAGGAACCTATTTCCGAAAACTCCCTAGTAGGGAAACAAAAAAATAGAATATATAGGAAAGTCCCCGGAAAGGCTCCTTTGCTTCCATTCCCTCCATACTCAGTTCTTCAGGCGGGTCTGTTCGTACAGCGGCGGGCCCTGGGTGCTGCGGGCGGGCAGCTCTGCACCGCGGTTCAGCGCCATGCAGCGCAGGCCCTCCTCAGACAGGGCCATGCCCACATACTCGTTGTAGTACATGCCCTTGCGCACCTCGTAGTGCTTTTTGACCTCGATGCCGAATTGCTTGTTGGCCATGCGCCACCGCTCGTTGTTGTCGCTGCACCAGTTGAGGTAGGTGCGGAACAGCACGCTGGCCTGCACGGTCTGGCCCTCGGCGGGCTCGGTGCAGTCGGCCAGAAAGGCGGCAATGCGGTCCTGATCCTGCTTGTAGGCGTCCACGGCCTTATCCACAGCAGCACAGGCGGGCAGACCGTGCTTTTTGCCGCCCTTGCTGAGGGCAAGCCACTTCT
>ERZ780144.2257-NODE-2257-length-17275-cov-3.131998_pt1 | contig 17275 bp, 16 predicted proteins | sample MGYA00511380_ERZ780144 | MGnify/ENA primary metagenome ERZ780144 (study PRJEB29588, sample SAMEA1965858) | human gut metagenome | biome: human gut; feature: human-associated habitat; material: faeces | place: Denmark | collected 2008/2010 ... | reverse complement strand
GGAGGATTTGGCGGGGCAGCCGGAAGTACTTCTTCTAATGTTGTGGATGCATACGACAGAGCTTTAACCAGAAGCACGCCTACAACATTACAGAGTTCAAGAGGAAAGCTTTCAGGCACAACTGTTAAGAATTATGCTCTATTTGCCGGTGGTGGAGCAGCTAGCTCTAGCAGTAAGTACAATTATGTTGATGCTTATAACACTTCATTAACCAGAACAACAGCAACGGAATTGTCCATTTCAAGATATTATGCTACGGCAGTAACAATTGGAAACTATGCATTGATTGCGGGCGGAACCACTAGCTCCAGTTCCAGCAGTGCTCTAAATAGTGTGGAAACCTATAATACCTCTTTAACACGCGGAACAGCTACAGCATTATCTGTTGCTAGGTCTAATCTATCATCTGCAACGGTTGGTGATTACGCGCTCATTGCTGGAGGAAGTAATGAAACAAGTGCTGTAGATGCGTATAACTCAGCTCTTACAAAAACTACCGCCACTGCATTAAGCTTAGGAAGAGATTCCATGGGAGCAACTTCCGTCGGTAGTTATGCAATATTCGCAGGTGGAAAACAAGGAAGTTCTAGTTATAGAAAAAAAGATGTAGATGCCTATAATGTTTCTTTGACACATGTTATATGTGAAGAATTGAATCGCACATCTTCTTTCAATTCGGGAGCTACGACAGTTGGCGATTACGCGCTCATTGCTGGAGGAGACATTAATAGCAGCAACAATTATATGAGTAAAGAAGTGGATTCGTATGACGCTTCTCTAACGCATACGAATCCAACTGCATTAACTGTGGGACGGGCTTTAATGGGAGCTGCAACGATCGGAGATTATGCACTGTTTGCTGGTGGTCTTGGAGATGACAGTTCTTGTAAAAATACAGTAGAAGCCTACACTTTGGTATAAAAGGAGAATGAAAAATGACTAAAAGATATGCGATTTGGAACAAGCAGGATCCCATCATCACACCAATCGGCGAGGTGCTTTCGCCTGAACAGTGGATTAGCCGTTATCCCGTGGCAGGTTTAGAATCTATCACAGTTGTCTGCGCAGAGGGTGAAATCAACGGCGCATTCTTTGGTACACTGGGGCAGATGGTACAGATGTACGAGGCCCAGGGCGCGGATTTCTCCGTCTGCGAAACCGCAGAAGACAAGCTGGCTGTCATTGAAGCTTTTGAAAATGCAATGAATACTCCAAGTGATGAACCAGGCACAGATGAGCGCATTGCTGCTGCACTGGAATACCAGGTCATGGCAAGCCTGCCGGATGAAACAGTATAAGGAGGAAGCGTCATGAATTTTGAAGCTGTCAAAAGAAACTATGACCGCAAGCTCTGGAATAAGACAATGGTGAAAATGGCGGTTCGCAAAGGGATCATCACAAAAGAACAATACCAGCAAATTACAGGGGAAGTATATTAAATACAAAGTGCGGAGACGAGTATGGAAACAATTTTACTGGATTCCAATGCCTGGCTACGCCGTGTAACGGGCGTGGACAAGTTCCACGCAGCCGGGTATTTCGGCAGCCGGGTCATGGCTGGCACCGGGGAGAAGGTGAACACCGAAGGCTACAGCGCGGGCGGCAGGATCATCCCTGTGCTGGGGGATGGAACCTCGGAGCACGCGGTCCAGACCGCCGCCGTGTTCTTCCAGGTGGCCCCGGAGGCAACCCTCTACTCCTTCTCCACCAACACCCGTCTGGCGGGTGGGCAGAAGCACTGGGACTTCTTTTCAGACTGCCTGCCCGTCATCGATGAGAAGCGGATCTCAAATGTCTTTTTCTCGCGCGTGGAGAATGATAAAACCGCCAGAGAGAAGCACGCGCCAGTTCTGGCGGCGCGTCCGTGGCTCAAGGAGTTCTGGGCTGCGGGCAACGATGGGGCAGAGGGCTACAGCAAGCTGTTGCAGGTGGAAGACGCCATCGGAGTCGGAGCGGCGGAGGTACTGCGTTCGTCCAAAGTCATCGGCTGGCCACGGGTGTATCCGGCAGGGTATACCAGTCAGACGGAGCTTGTCGATTTCGCCGCGCCGGGCAATCCGGGCGTCAATATCCGGGCAACCAGCCAGAGCGATTCCGCCCAGATTTTGGCAGGCACTTCCTTTGCCGCGCCGTGGCTGTGCGCGATGGCGTGCCTGGTGGACGACTTCTTTCTGGACAGAACCGGACAAGCCCTTTCAAGAGCGGCGATGGTGCGGTTCTTCAAAGACCACTGCCAAGACATTGGAGAAGCTGGGAAGGACAATCAAAGTGGATTTGGCTTAGTGGTGCTGCCGGAGCCGGAGGAAATTGACATTGACAGATATGTTGAGGTGAGAAAGATGGAGTTTGCAGATAAAGACAGGATTTCTACCTGGGCGAAAGACGCGGTAGAATTTTGCACAGAAAAGGGCTATATGCAAGGAAAGAGCAACAATAACTTCGATCCAAAAGCTCCAATTACTAGAGAAGAAATGGCCGTAGTAATTCAAAGAATTGTAAATAGTCTACAATAAGAAAGGATGTTGTTTGATGATTAACTGGAAGGTAAGATTTAAGAATAAGCTTTGGTTAACTACTTTTATTTTTACAATTATTGCGTTTATTTATCAAGTACTTGGTATGTTGGACATTGTTCCTCCTGTAAGCGAAAATGCCATTACACAAGTAATTGGATATATTATTAATATTTTAGTAGCAATTGGAGTAGTAGTTGACCCAACGACATCTGGCGTTTCTGATAGTGAATTGGCAATGACATATACTGAACCAAAAGAATAAGGTAAAAAAAATGTTTAAACAAGCAAATAATAAGAATTATGCTAAAGGAAGAACTTCTTCTATTAAGTATATTGTTATTCATTATACGGCAAATAATGGAGACACTGTCTCTAGTAATCTAAATTATTTTGCAAATAATGCAGTGCAAGCTTCTGCTCATTACTTTGTGGATGAATCTGGTTGGGGTCAAAGTGTTAAAGACACAGACACTGCATGGCATTGTGGTGCCCAAATCTACAAACATTATGAATGCAGGAACCCAAACAGTATTGCAGTAGAGCTATGTAGTAGAATTGATAGTCAAGGGAATTATTATTTCTTAGATGCAACTGTAAAAAACGCAGCTAGTTTAGTTAAGCAACTAATGTCTAAATACAATGTAGATGTAAACCATGTTCTACGACATTATGATGTAACTGGAAAGAAATGCCCTGCGCCAATGGTAGACAATATTACTTTATGGAATAATTTCTTAGCAATGATAGCAGAAAAGGATGTAGAAGACGATATGACGATAACTGAAGTACAAAATATTGCGCAAGAAGTTTACAACAGCAATAAGAAGATTTATAATAAGCTAGAAGAAGTTCCTTCTTATGCAAAAGAAACTATTGAAAAACTAATGTCTAAAAACATTCTGCAAGGAACTGGTTCTGGATTGAATCTCAATGAAGATATGATTAGAATTCTAGTAATTAACGATAGAGCTGGAATTTATGATTAATTAATTTATAAATAACATATCTTGACAAAGCCTCCTTTTTGTGGTATAATTGAACCATAGAAAGGAGGCTCGTTTTATGAGCAATCATGTAAACGATATGACTAACGAAGAAATTTGGGGAATGCTAGAAAATAAGATGCAAAAAAATGGCTTAATTTCAAAAGCTAGTTTTGTTTGTGTATCCTCTGATAATTATCCAAATAATGAAGTAAAAATTACAAAAACTTATCTTGAAGATGATGTTCACAACGCAATCGCTTTAGCGTATAAAGTAGGTTATCTAAGAAGTCAAAAAGGTCGCCCCTTTAAGATTGGTGAGAAGAAAAAGAAAGGTGGACATTGGGAGTCTGTTGATATTGAGCAAGTGCTAAAGGGCGATTATAAAGTAGTAGAAGATTGTTTTGGCTGGCATTATGAATATTTAGGAACATATAAAAAAGGTGAGGACGGCAAATTTTATCAATGGGTGGAGGATGATGAATGAAAGTAAAGCCTCTACTAAAATCTATTGACCCATCTAATTTCTTAAGCCAATATCTTCAAGCTCTTGGAATCCAAGACATTGATAAATATCTAAATGCTGGGCTAGATGTGATGGATAGCCCTTTAGATTATCCAAATATGAAGGAAGGGGTTGAGAGGTTAAGAAAGGCGATTGATAATGGAGAGAAGATTGGAGTGTTAATTGATCCGGATGTTGACGGTCAACTATCAGCCGCACTCATCGTCAAATTTCTTCTACGCTTCACAAACAATCTTGCGTACTTCTTCCATGTTGGTAAAGGGCATGGCCTTGTACAGAACAAAGAAGAAGATATTCCACAACAAGTATTAGATAGTGGCGTGAGTTTACTAATTGCGCCAGATAGTTCAACAAACGATGCACCTCAATGCCAATGGCTAAAGTCTAATGGTGTTGATGTCATAATTTGCGACCACCATGAAGTCACCACCCAAAATCCTTACGCTATCATCATCAATCATCATTTAGGCGAAGGGTTAAATACGGCATTATCAGGAACAGGCGTAACCCATAAGTTCGCCATCTCGTGTGCGGAGTCATGTGGTATTGACATTAGTGACCTGTACTATGACCTTGTAGCCACTTCTATCATTTCTGATGTTTGTGACCTTACGACTTTAGAAAATCGAGCCTATGTCAAGTACGGCTTTGAGCATATCGCCGACCCTATGCTTGAACTGATGTTCGCCAAGTTCAATCGCAAAGGCAATAATCCTATTGGCGTATCATGGGGAACTGCACCACCTATAAATAGCCTATGTCGTGGTGACGACCAACAAGCCAAGATTGATTTCTTTATGGCGTTGGTTGGTAAAGGCGATATGGACAATGGCGTTTCTGTGGCTCGAAAAGCCCACAATGAGCAGAGCAAAATTGTTAAAACAATTTATGAAGAAATCGAACCTGATTTAGACCGAAGCCATAAGGTAATGATTGGATATACAACAGAAGAATACAAAGGATATACAGGGCTGATTGCAAACAAGATAACTGGAAATTTTGGAAAACCGGCCTTGGTTCTGCGGGAACTTAATTCAACCACATGGTCAGGCTCATTGCGAAGCCCTGTTGATATTGCAGATAAAATCAATGAAAGCAAGTTGGCGAAGTGTCAAGGCCACCTTAGCGCAGCGGGTATCTTTCTAAAGAAATCTAATCTCAATCGCCTAATCAAATGGTTTGATACTCTACCACTTGACACTAACCCTGAACGTCAAGTCACGGCGATTCTCAAGCCAAACCAAATTACCTTACCCTTATGTCATGCTTGTAGTGATGATATGGTGCTATGGGGCGCGAGTGATGGTAATAAGATTGTTCAGCCTAAGTTCTATCTTGAGTTTGAAACATCACCAAGTAATGTTCAGGTGTTTGTTAAGAAGACAACAACAGTCAAGATTACCAAAGATGGCGTTAGTTTCTTGAAGTTCCAATGTGATGATAAGACAGCGCAGCTGTTGCAGAGGGAAAGATGCAAAGTAGCGATGATTGTAACGTTGGGTGTTAATGAATGGAATGGAGTTGAATCGCCTCAAGCCATTATAGATACATGGGAAATTGAGAAGATTGAAGAAGATGGATTTAATTTTGATGATCTATTTTAGCTAAATAACCCTTGACAATCCTTCGATTTTATGATATAATTGATATACAATAAGACCGGAGGATTTTAAGATAGGAGTGTGATGTATATTGAATGAACCACTATGGCAAGATTACCACAAGCATACATCATTATCTAATGTATATACAAAAGACAGCCCACTAATCCATCTTGACTATTGGAACGAACTCAAAGCAAGGTATGGCGATAAGCCGTGTGCATATACAACAGTAGAGCATGGATGGGCTGGGAACTATTTCAAGACCTATGATGACCTTGAGAAATTCAATAAAAAGAATGGAACAAATATCAAGTTTGTTTTTGGCTATGAGGCATATTGGGTCAAAGATAGACATACAGATGACAAGTCAAATTGCCACATGATTCTATTAGCAAGGAATGACAATGGACGTAAAGCGCTCAATAAGATTCTATCCATAGCTAATAAAGATGGGTATTATTATCGGCCAAGACTTGACTTGGAATTGATTATGTCATTACCACCTGATGATGTAATGATTACAACAGCTTGTGTCGCTTACTGGAATAAATATCAAGACATTGATGATATCACGGCTCAACTGGCTTCTAAGTTCCCTTATTTCTATCTTGAGGTTCAACCACATCATACTCAGCAACAGGCCGACTTGAATCGTCATATCCTTGAATTATCAAGTCGACTCAATGTACCCATCATAGCAGGATGTGATAGCCATGTAATCTTTGAATCTCAAATGAAAGATAGAGATGATTTGCTTGAATCGGCTCACATCACATATGAAGATGAAGATGGCTGGTTCATGGATTTTCCAACATATGATGTTCTATTCAGTCGTTTTCAACAACAAGGCGTGTTGTCAGATGAGCAAATCAAACAAGCCATTGATAATACCAATGTGCTAATGGATTTTGAGGACATTGTTCTTGATAGGTCGCTTAAAGTACCTGTTGTAAAGTCACTAAAAGACAAGACACAACAAGAACGTAACGAAGAATTTGAACGAATCGTTTGGGATGAATGGAAACAACAGAAGTGGGATATTAACGAAGCTAAGCACGATGAATATATCAAAGAAATAAATGATGCTATCAACGAGATAGAATCGTGTAACATGACTGATTATTTTATCTTGTCATATTATGTAATGAAAAATGGACAAGAAAAATATGGCGGAATTTTAACGCCAACAGGTCGTGGTTCTGCCGTTGGCATGTATGTCAACAAGTTACTAAGGTTGACTAAAGTAGATAAAGTCAATAGCTCAGTTGAAATGTATCCTGAACGATTCTTGACAAAGGAACGCGTGCTTGAGAGCCATACTCCACCAGATGTGGATAATAATGTCTCGTCGAGAAATGAGTTCATTCAAGCTCAAAAAGATTTGATTGGTGAACTTGGAACTTACGATTTACTTGCCCTTGGAACATTGAAGGCAAAGGCCGCATGGAAAATGTATGCAAGAGCTAATGGTATTGACCCACAAGTAGCCAATAAAGTATCGTATCAAATTAGTGATTATGAGCAAGCTAAGAAACACGCAGATAATCCAGACGATGTAAATATCGAGGATTTCATTGCACCTGAATTTAAGGATTTATTTGAAGGATGCAAGCGATATCTTGGGATTTATGATAATCGTAAAGCGCACCCTTGCGGCTGTTTGGCATATTCGGGTGATGCAGAGGCCGATATTGGTGTTATTTTGTGTAAATCTGAAGCAACAGGAAATGAAGTTCTAACATCCGTTATCGAGTCAGGTACTATTGATGCTTTTGGTTATCTAAAGCAAGACTATCTAATTGTAGACTCTATCGGTTTGACATACGATATCTATAAAGAAATTGGCATCGAGCCATATACTGTAAACCAACTTCTTGATAAAATAAAAACAGACGATGCTACATGGAATATCTATCGTGATGGCTTTACTCAATGCGTAAATCAATGCGAACAACCCAAATCAACACAAAAAGTCATGCGATATAAACCAAAGAATATATCTGAGCTTACTCAATTCATAGCCGGTATTCGCCCTGGCTTTCAATCTATGTACCATTTGTTTGAATCTCGCCAACACTTTGAGTATGGTATCAAAGCACTTGATGATTTGATTCAAGATGAATATCGTACATCATCTTTTATTATCTATCAAGAAGATTTGATGAAAGTGCTTGAATTCGCTGGATTTCCTATGGCTGAGACATATACTATTATTAAAGCAATCAGCAAAAAGAAAGATTATATAATCAAGGAAGCCAAGCCAAAGTTCATCTTTGGATTTGCCAAGGCTATTATGGATACAGGCGAAACAAATGATAAAAATAGAGCTAATGATTTGGCAGAAAAAGTATGGCATATTGTAGAAGACAATGCAAGCTATTCTTTTAATTCAGCACATGCTTATTGTATGGCTATTGATAGCGTAACCATAGCATATCTCAAAGCCCATTATCCTCTTGAATTTTATAAATGTGTACTTCAACGATTCTCGAACAAAGGCGAGAAAGACAAGGTATCCCTCATTAAACAAGAAGCAATCAAGCGTGGCATAGCGATCAAAGAAATTAAGTTCGGTGACGATAACCGTCAATTTAATATTGACCATGAGAATAATGCTATTGTGCAGAACATGGCTGGCATTAAGAATATGCCCAAAGTAACACCTCAAGCCCTATATGAACTTGGACAATCTGGCATAAATACAAGAACACAATTATATCAAGCCTTAATAGGCGATCCAAGAATCAATGCTAAAGCAATCGACATTTTGTTCAAACTTGATTATTTTTCTGCATTTGCGCATCCTAATAGATTACTTACAGAGTTTGAGATATATAATAAATATATTGATTCTAAAGTTATATCTAAAAAGAATCTAACCAATGAACAGATGGATGTACTAAGGAATATTGGTGCTAAAGAAACCGCAACACAATTTAGAAACTTTGATAATATGGAGTTAATTAAGACACTAATTAAAACCAAGTCAATTCCTAAGACCTCTATATATCAAAGAATTAAATGGCAAATTGAATTTCTTGGATATTCAACGCTAAATGACCCCTCTATTGACCCCTCATATTGGATGGTAGTAGATATTGAATCAGGCACATACGAACGAAAGGATGCTACACTATATAACATCTGCTATGGTGTTACAAGGCAATATAGGCTCAACAAGAAATTCAATGCTAAACATGAGATGCAACCATTAACATTGATTCAAGCAGTAGTACATGAGAAGCCAAAGATGAAAAAGAATGAAGACGGTAGTTTTTCAGTAGTACCTAATGAATTTGTAAAAGAAGTAAAATGCTGGAAGGAATTTGAAATTAAATAAAAAATTCTACTTGACAAATTAACTACAATATGGTACAATACACAATGAAGGAGGCGATGGCTCAATATGAGCAAAGCAATTTTAATTATTGGTGAGTCAGGTTCTGGAAAAACTACATCACTTCGGAATCTACCACCTGATGAAACATTCTACATTGATGCAGATGGTAAGGGCTTGAGTTGGAAAGGTTGGCGTAATCAGTATAACAAGCAAAAGAAGAACTATATCAAGACAGATGATCCTGATATGGTTTACAACATCATGAGAGAAGTTCATGAAAAACAAAAGCAATTCAAGTATTTAGTTATTGATACTCTCAATGGGATTATGGTTGGAGATGAGATGCGCAGAACAAAAGAAAAAGGGTAAACCATTAGTCATGCCCTTGTAAAACTCCGTGAAATGCTGGAAGTTCCTTAGAGCCATGTAAACTACAACATAACCAGCAATGGTAAGTGTGAATGTTTGAAAATTATATGGATTGGATAATCAGCAGCCGAGCATCTAAATTAGATGAAGGTTCAGAGACTATCGAACGGGAGGACACAACCTCACTTAGTAGAGTAGGTGAAAGCCGAAGTGCGGAGCTTGATTTTTACTCTTGGAAGAGGTTTTAAATGAAGAAAAGAGATTTGCGCACATATCGAATTTGGTTAGCTATGAAAGCAAGATGCTACGCTCCATCTAATAAAAATACTGGATATTATCAAAAAGACGGTATTCAAGTATGTGAAGAATGGCGAAATAGCTATGAAAAATTCATGGAAGATATGGGCGAACCGACTTGCGAAAATCCAAGTATTGAAAGAAAAGACAACTTGAAAGATTATTGTAAAGAAAATTGCATTTGGATTCCAGCTAAAGAACAATCCAAGAATAGACGAAATTGCTTAATGTATGAATATGATGGCGAGACAAAGAATCTAAAAGATTGGGCAAGATATTTTGGCATGAACTATGATACATTAAGGGCAAGAATCGTCAAATATGGGTTATCTTTTGAAGATGCAATCAAAGATGACCCATATGATAGATTGGTTGAAATCAATGGTGAAAAGAAAACCGTTACAGAATGGTGCAGTTTCTTTGGGATAAACGCTGGAAGTGTATTTTCAAGAATAAGCGATGGTTGGAGCAAAGTTGATGCAATCTTAAAAAATCAAGAAGATATAGTCCAGCAATCTAAGAAATTAGATTGATATTATTGATGACAAATGGATGGACTTGGCTCAATCTGTATTTAACATTGTTGATGTAGCTAACAAGCTACGAGACGATTTGACCGTAATTCTTCTTGGCCATGCTCAGACAAGCGATGATGGGTTCACTTGTCTATTAACTAATGGTCGTAAGCTAAACAAGATTAAACTTGAATCTAAGTTAACTACGGTACTACTTGCTAAAGTACATGACGGCCAGTATGTATTTGAAACTAAAGCCCATAATAGCACGGCTAAGACTCCAATGGGTGCCATTGAAGAAGATGAAATCCCAAACGATATTGTGCCAGTAATTAAGGCACTTGAAGAATTTTAATAAATGATTAAATGATTTGAAAGGAAATTAAACATGAAGAAGATCAACAATTGGGAAGATGTACAAGAGCCTACTAAGTTCAAGCGCCTTGCTCCTGGTGGCTATATCTGTGCCATCAAGGATGTAAAGGATGTTCCTGAGAAGGAATATCTTGAGATTCAATTTGATATTGTTAAGGGCGATGAGAAGGGTTATTTCCAAAAGCAATACGATAATGATACCCGTGCTAATAAGAAGTGGCCTAATACTGGTATCTTGCGTCGTTCTTATAGTGACAAGAGTGCATCTTTCTTTAAGGGCTTTATTACTTCTATTGAGAAGTCCAATAAGAACTTTACTTGGAATTGGGATGAAAGCAAGTTAAAGAATAAGTATTTTGGTGCTGTTATTGGAGAAGAGGAATATCTTACTCAAAAGGGTAAGAAGGGTGTAAGAAACAATGTTGTATTTGTATACTCTACTGAAACTATTGAAAATGGCGATTTTGAGATTCCTCAACTAAAGGTATTAAGCGCTACTAAGGCATCTAATCAATCTGCTAAGCCTGAGTTCAAGAGTCCCTTCGATGACGATGATAACTCTGATAGTGTAGGTTCCGATTCTCCCTTTGATGATGATGAATCTAGTCCTTTTGATTAATAATGAACTTACTTAATAAGTTTACACTAATTGGCTATCTATCAGAGATTAGAGTAGATTTATTCAGGAGCCATATCAAGGCAAAGCTCTCAATCGACTTGCAAGGACATAACATAACTTGCTATGCTACAATATCAAGGCGATTCAATAAGGAATGGTATCATGAGTTTGAGACCATGTTATCTCGCTTAGCACCGAAACAAGATGGTTGGGTGTATGTAAATGGCGAACAATATTATAGGATGGATTCATACACTCAACCATCTTGCCTATTTCTAAGTGGCAATATTAGTTCATCTGGCGATATGATATTTTTCAATTTTGAATATTGCAAGATGCTGGATGAGCAATTAGCGCCATATGTATCGATTGAGATTGAAGGGCAATTTGTAGACAAAGATAGATTTTTGAATATCATCTCTGACTCACCAAGAATATTCAATATCAAGCGGCCAAAGAAAGCCAATGAAGATAAAATATACAAAGCATGGATACAATATCATCCATCATATACAATACAAGATGATATTGTATATCCTGTTGAGGTAGATAGGTTGACACTGGCTAAGATTGAGTCAACGGATAAACAAATAACCGATGAGCAATTACAAAATTATTTACTTGAATGGAAAATAATTAACAATCAATAAGATAGGAGGCTTCAGGCAATGGCGATGATAACTTGTAGGGTATGCAAGAGCAAAATAGACAAGGATTCTGCTATTTGCCTGAAGCCTAAAATCTATGTATGCTGTGATGAATGTAAAGATCAATATGAACTAATCCAGAAAGAAAAAGAAAATAAAGAGAAGGAATCACAAGAACGAAAAGAATTCATGGTATATCTAAAATCTATATGTAGTGAAGAAGTAAATGATAAAATCGTTAACTCTATGCTAAAGAAGATGATGAAAGACGATTCTTCTCTTAAATTCAATGGAATGAAATATACACTATGGTATATCCATGATGTATTAAATATAAATATAACAGGTGTTGGCATCATACCATACTACTATGATGAAGCCAAACGATATTACAATAAGAAGCAAAAAATAAAACAAGCAATCAAACAATCAAATATTCGTAAAGACACAAAAACGATATGTAGAAAAATAAAGCGAATAGAAGATGAGAATGTATTTGATTAAGGAGGGTTGACATATATTATATGACCAATCAAATGCTCGATTATTAATTGGGGCTTTTTTGATTAACCCTCAACTAATGATTAGCGGCAAATATAATCTATCCAAGTTCGACTTTGAGCCAATGGAATTTCATCTTAGATTATATCAAGCCACTTTTTCATTAGCAAAACATGGCGCAAAATCAATAGATGCTATCAGTATATATAATCTTACAGAAAATAAGCCAAGCATTAAACAACTGTTCGACCAAAACAATCTTATTGATTTTGTAGACACAATCAAGCAATTAACGAATATTGACAACATTGACCTATATTATCAAGAAGTAAGAAAGAATTCAATCCTAAGAAAATATAGGGACTCAGGATTTGATATATCAAGATTTGAGGGCAATGTTGAATCATACACAATCAAAGATGTAGTTGATTATTTTGATGGATTGCAGATTGGTGTTAAAAAGCAATTCTTTGTTGATAAGAATATAATTGAAGCAAAGACAGGCGATGGTTTTGAGAAGATTAAGGAAGAATTTAAGTCCGAGCCAATGTATGGTTCTACTACATTTAGCAAATATCTAAATGAAGCGGCAAGAGGTTGGTTAAGAGGCCAACTATCTTTATATTCTATTGGTAGTGGACTTGGTAAGAGTACAATCGGACTCTATAATCTTGTCCAAGTATGTTGCCCTTATATATGGAGCTATGAAGATGATGACTTCATTAAGAATCCATGCTATCAACATAGTGCTGGGTTATATATTCAATTTGAGATGGATATTGATCGAGAAATTACGCCTAAGATTGTAGCATCTATTAGCGGGGTTCCAACCTATCATATTCTAAATGGGCGATATGAAGAAGGTGAAGAAGCAAGAGTAGATAGAGCTATCGAGATTCTACATCAATCTGAGATATATACGGTCACTATGCCATTATTTACAACAAGCACGATCGAAACATATGTTCGAGATTATGTAATCAACAAGCAAGTTGGATTTATTGTGTATGACTACATTACAGAAGGGCCATCTATTTCAAGTGATATAGCATCTCAAAATAAAGTGCAAACGCGCTCTGACCAAGTATTATCAGGATTGGCAAGTAAGCTAAAGGATTTGGCAGTTGAATATAATGTAGCCATTCTAACATTCTCACAAGTAAACGCCAATGCTTATAATCAAGAAATACTTGACGCAAGTTGTTCTGCTGGTAGTAGGTCAATGCAAAACAAATGTGATGTAGCCGGTATTATTATGCCACCAAAGAAACAAGAACTTGAAGTATGCGACATGATGATGGAGAAATATTGTCCTAATAGCAAACTTAAGCCGAATAGGGTCTTGTCGCTCTACAAAGTGCGCTTCGGCAGTTATGAGCAAGGCATTAAGATATGGGGACATCTCGACCTAAATACGGGTCATTTTGTCGATTGCTTTGTTACTACTAAATATAATCAACCATATGATATGAGCAAGACAAATTTGATATATAGGGAATAAATAAACTATGGCAGATAGAAAGATTGATTTTGAATATATCAAGCAACAAATAGATACTGACCAAATCATATCTATAATGGATTCATTGGGAGTTCCATTTATTAAGCAAGATAATAGGCAAATTATATTCTATTCTATCTGCCATCATCTTAACGATTTTTTGCAACACAAGCCAAAGTTGTATTATTATATTCAATCAAAGTCCATGTTCTGTTATGTTTGTGGGTTCAATGGCGACATATTCTCGCTTGTTCAACATATACTTAACTATGATAGCGTTATTCAAGCAGTTGAGTATGTATGTAACATATGTAAGATAGATATATCAACTTGCCAAATAAAACCAAATATTGACCAATGGCAATCAATAAAAAAATTCTTGCCAAATTATGAACAGGGCAAACAAGAACTTGTAGTATACGACAAGAACGTACTTGATCTATTTAAGCCATTTGCTCATGTATCATGGATAGATGATGGAATATCAAAGCAAGCAATGGCGAAGTTCAATATAGGATGGTATGCAAGAAACGAACAAATTACCTTGCCTGTGTTTGATATAAATGGAGATTTAGTTGGCATTCATGCAAGGAATACAAGGCAACAATTAGTTGATAAGGGCTTGAAATATCAGCCATTGAAGACGCTAAATGATGAATATAAATTTCCTACTGGCCAAGTGCTGTATGGATTATATCAAAACCAAAATGCTATAAAATCGAGTCATAGCATTATATTATTCGAGGCTCCAAAATCCTGTTTGCAGATGCAGGAGATACTTGGCAACAACAACATATCATGTGCAATGTTTGGTTGGAATTTCAATAAGGTTCGCCGTGATATGCTACTCGACATTGGCGTTAAGACCGTAACCATAGCACTTGATAAACAATATCGATCACAGGATGATAAAGAATTTAATATATATGTAAATCAAGTCAAGAAAATAGCAAGATTGTTTTCGCCATATTGTACTGTCTATGTAATATATGATAGACATGGATTGCTTAGATATAAGGATTCACCAAGCGATAAAGGAAATGAAGTATGGTGGAGATTATGGAAAGATAAAATACAAATTAAACAAATTTCTTCTTGACAGCCCTTCTGTCTTATGGTATAATGGACATATCAAAGATAGGAGGGTTTGTTTTATGTGCAAATACAAAGAAGGTGACACACCCAAATGCTCGTAACTTGTCGTATAACAAAGCAACTATATAATGATCCTGTATCTGGTTTCAAGATTCTATCCTGCAAACCAAAGAATAAACCAAAGGGCCTTGTATTAAGCCAATATGGTACATTCACAATTAATGGAAACAATCTATCTGGTTTATCTATCAATCAAGAGGTCGAACTTGATATTGTAAACAATACGAATCCAAGCTATCCTGAATCATATCGTGTAGTTGGTTTAGGTGGCATTAAACCAGATGGAGAAAAAATTGATGTTGACCCTAAGCAAGAAATCAATATTCTATCTGGATTTATGACCGTAAACCAAGCCAAGAATGTAAATGAAGCCTATCCAAATTTTGTATCTATGGTGCTAAACGGGAAAGAAGGCGAACTTGATTACAAAAAAATTCATGGTGTTGGCCCAAAATATCTAAAAGATTATATCTCAAAAGTAAAGTCAGCATATTACTATATCCGATTTATTCCAATCGTCACTAAGTATGGAATTGATGATATAAATATTGCTCAAAAACTATCTATTTTATATGGTTCACCAAATGAATTGCACGAAGACATGGAATCGCATCCATATCATGTATTTATTGATGTTCTTGATATGTCATTTACCAAAGCGGACAAATTGGTTATCAAAGGGCACCAACAATTTATTGATTCACCTGAGAGATGTGAATACGCTTGTATTGACTTGCTAAAGAAAAATGAAGCCGTTGGTAACACAAGAATCAATGCAAACAAATTGGCTTCACTAGTATACGATATATCGCCTGAGACGATAGATAACATTGTATCCGTTGTATCAAATAGTAAACGAATCCATTATGATGCATCAAGCAAGCAAATAAGTCTTGAATTAACTTATCAAGCTGAACAACTAATAACCGACAATATTCAATATAGACTTAAGAATCCAACTATCATGAGTATGAAATGGCAAGATTATATTGAAGTGGACGGCTTGAAATTGACAGAAGAGCAACAGGCGATTTTGCAAGTGGTGCAAGATAATAATGTGGCGATATTAACTGGAAGTGCTGGATGCGGAAAGACAAATACAATGAAGGCTCTAATCTATATGCTCGAAGATAATGGATATTCCTATACTATGCTATGCCCAACAGGTACAGCCGCTAAAGTATTATCTAAAGCAACAAACCGTCATGCATCTACAATTCATATGTTTTTAGCAAATAATATTGAATGTGGTGATTTCTTGATTCTTGAAGAATCTAGCATGATTGGCGTTGGGTTACTTGCTATGTTGTTTGGTTCAATTCCTAAAGAAACTAAGATTATCTTCATCTGCGACCCAAGCCAACTTCCATCTATCTCATGTGGTAATATCGTCCATGATATTCTTGAATCTCATAAAGTACACAATGTTAACTTGACTAAAATATTCCGCTATAATTCAAGTGGCTTGATTACAGTAGCAACAGATACCCGTATGGGAAATCCGTGTAGCTTTACTAATCAATATAGTGACTACAAATTTATTGAAGAACCGAGCGAGCCTGTTAAACAAGTAATTGATGAATATGAGAAGCTATTATCTCAAGGATATAACAAGAACGATATTCTAATCTTGTCGCCATATAATAAAGGAACAGCAGGAACATATGCCATAAATCAAGCAATCCAAGCCAAATTTAATCCTAACCCACTACTTGATGTTTCTTATAAGAGAGATTCTACTACTATTCAATTCGCTATTGGCGATGGAGTAATTAACAAGAAAAACAATTATAGCGTTCCTGTATTGAAAATGGGTGCTATGGGATATGAAGAAACAGATAAGTCGATGTTCGTAGCTAATGGCTCGATTGGCGTGATTTTGGCCGAATATAGAGAAGATGACCAAGCCTGTTTCGCCATTCAATTTGATGATGAAGTTGGTAAGTTCAAAGGGCCTGAGATTGCTAACTTGCTCTTAGGATATGCCGTATCTATTCATGCAAGCCAAGGCAATCAAGCCAGAGCCGTAATAGTTGTAGTAAGCAAAGAGCATAAGCGCATGATTAACCGTAATTTACTATATGTAGGGTTTACAAGAGCGCAAGAGCATCTAACTGTTATTGGAAATAAAGGAGCGATTGAAAATGGCATGAAAATAGAAGAAACGGCGATTAGAAATACATGGTTAGGAGATATGTTGAAAGGAGGTAAATAAATGAAAATTATGGTATCTGAAAATGTAACTCATTTTCATGAAGTTGATTTATCAGAAGAACTTGATGTAGAACAAATTATTGAAATGGCAAATAGGCTAAAAAAAAGATGTG
>ERZ780144.2249-NODE-2249-length-17341-cov-4.376605_pt1 | contig 17341 bp, 11 predicted proteins | sample MGYA00511380_ERZ780144 | MGnify/ENA primary metagenome ERZ780144 (study PRJEB29588, sample SAMEA1965858) | human gut metagenome | biome: human gut; feature: human-associated habitat; material: faeces | place: Denmark | collected 2008/2010 ... | reverse complement strand
GCCTGGTCAACCAGCCCCGCGTCCTGCTGCTTGACGAGCCGCTCGGCGCGCTCGATCTCAAGCTGCGCAAGGAGATGCAGCTGGAGCTGAAGCGCCTGCAGCGTGAAATGAACATCACCTTCGTCTACGTCACCCACGATCAGGAGGAAGCCCTGACCATGTCGGATACCGTCGTTGTTATGTCCGGCGGTAAGATCCAGCAGATCGGCTCCCCGCAGGATATTTACAACGAACCCAAAAATGCCTTTGTCGCCCGCTTTATCGGTGACTCCAACATTGTCGACGGCGTCATGCTCAAGGACTTTCTGGTCAACTTCGGCGGCCATGATTTCACCTGTGTGGACCGCGGCTTTAAAGTCAACGAGCCTGTGCAGGTCGTCATCCGCCCGGAGGACGTGCAGATCGTGCCGCCCTCTATCGGTATGCTGACCGGCCTTGTGCGCGAGGTCATCTTCAAGGGCGTTCACTTTGAAATGCACGTCGATGTGGAAGGCTATGAGTGGATCATCCATTCCACCCAGGCCAGCCAGCCCGGCGAGCTTATCGGCATGAACATCGGCCCGGACGAAATTCATATCATGAAGCGTTCGGAGGTGTGATCCATGCTCAAATCCAAATCCTCCCGCTGGCTGGCCGGGCCGTATCTGGTCTGGATGGCCATTTTCACAGTCGTACCGCTTTTCATCGTCATCTGGTACGCCATGACGAACGCGGACGGCCAGTTCACCTTCGACAACCTCACCCAGATCGGGCGGTATTCCAGCGTGTTTGCCCGCAGCCTGATTTTGGCCGCGATTTCTACCGTGATCTGCCTGGTCATGGCGTTTCCGGTGGGGTATTTTCTCTCCCGCCTGCGCGCCAACAAGCAGCATATCATGCTCATGCTTATTATGCTGCCCATGTGGATGAACTTCCTGCTGCGCACCTACGCATGGATGACCCTGCTTGAGAAAAACGGCCTTATCAACAAATTCTTCGGTCTGTTCGGCCTTGGCCCCTTCAACATGATCAATACCTCCGGTGCGGTCGTGCTGGGCATGGTCTACAACTATCTGCCCTTCATGATTCTGCCCATCTACACGGCCATGACGAAGATCGATGATTCCATCGTCGAGGCCGCGCAGGATCTGGGCTGCAACGTCTGGCAGATTTTGTTCCGCGTGCTCGTACCGCTGACCGGCCCCGGCATTGCCACCGGCATTACCCAGGTGTTCGTGCCCGCCGTCTCCACCTTTATTATCAGCCGTATGCTGGGCGGCGGCTCCAACCTGCTGATCGGCGACTTGATCGAGCTGCAGTTCCTCGGCAACTCCTACAACCTGAACCTCGGCTCTGCCATGAGCCTGGTGCTGATGGTCATTGTCCTGCTCTGCATGAGCTTCACTTCGAGCTTCGACGAGTCCGAGATGGAAGGAGTGATGTGACATGGCGAAAAAACATTCCGCGCTGCTCATGCGCACCTACGTCATTCTGGTGTTTTGCTTCATGTACCTGCCCATCGCGGTCATGATTGCATTCAGCTTTAACGAGAGCAAATCCCGCTCCAATTTCACCGGCTTCACGCTGGGCTGGTACAAGAGCCTGTTCCACAACGAGATGATTTTGTCGGCCCTGGGGCTCAGCCTGGTGCTGGCACTGGTTTCCAGTGTCATCGCCACGGTGCTGGGCACGCTGGCGACTATCGGTATCAACTCGATGTCCCGCCGCAGCCAGCTCATCATCAACAACATCAGCTATGTGCCGGTCGTCAACCCGGAGATCATCACCGGCGTTTCGCTGATGCTGCTCTTCGTCATGGCGCAGAGCTTCGGTATCGGCGGCGAGAGCGGCATCTTCGGCTGGCCCACGCTGCTGATTGCTCACATTACCTTTAACATCCCTTACGTTATCTTTAATGTAGGCCCCAAGCTGCGCCAGCTTGACCCGAGTTTGTACAACGCCGCGCTGGACCTTGGCTGCACGCCGCGCCAGGCATTCTCCAAGGTCATCATGCCGCAGCTGTCCCCGGCAATTCTGTCGGCGTTCCTCATCTGCCTGACCTACTCCATCGACGATTTCATGATTTCCTACTTCAACTCCGGCACGATGCAGACGCTGCCCATCGCCATCTACTCGATGACCCGCAAAAAGGTCAGCCCCGAGATCAACGCCCTGTCAGCGGTCATGTTCTGCGTCATTCTGGCAATCATCCTGATTTCCAACGCCGCGGATTCCCGCGCCTACCGCCGCAACCAGAACGCCATCCGTAAGGCTATGCAGGACGAAGGGGGGCGCTGAAGATGAACTGGAAAAAACTTTCTGCCGCCGCAATGGCAGCCCTGACTGTCACGATAATAAGTGCTGCCCCGGTGTGGGCCGCCGAGGATATCCCCGTCAACGACGATATTTCCGTCTCCGGCGACTACGATTGGACCCGCTTTGCGGACGACCACATCACGCTGAATGTCTACAACAACGGCCTGTACATTTCCGATGGCTCGGACGAGAGCGTGAACGTCCTCTCCGCGTTTGAGGAGCTGACCGGCATCAAGGTCAACTACACGACCTACGACTCCAACGAGAGCCTGTACGCCAAGCTGAAATCTGGCGGCGTGTCCTACGACGTCATTTTTCCCTCCGACTACATGGTGGGCAAAATGGCGAAGGAGGGGATGCTGGCCGAGCTGAACATGGACAACATCCCGAACTTTGCCGGCATCGGTGAAGAATACCTGGACCGCAGCTTTGACCCCGGCAATAAGTACAGCGTGCCCTATATGTGGGGCACGACCGGCCTTGTCTACAACACGACGATGGTCGAGGAGCCGCCTACAAAATGGGCCGACATGTGGGATGTGGAGTACACCAACAATGTGCTGATGTTCAACAACTCCCGTGACGCCTACGCCATCGCTGCCAAGACGATTGGCCTGTCGATGAACCCTCAGTCGGTGGACGAGATTACCGCCATCACCGACGCGCTGAAAAAGCAGAAGAACATCGTGCAGGCCTACGTCATGGATGAGGTCTTTGACAAGATGGAGGGCGGCGAGGCCGCCATGGCACCCTATTACGCGGGCGATGCCATCACGATGATCGACGAGAACCCCGACCTGGCGTTTGTCCACCCGGAAGAGGGCGTCAACTTCTTCGTCGACAGTATGTGCATTCCGGCCAACGCCAAGCATCAGGAAGCCGCCGAAATGTTCATCAACTATCTTTGCGAGCCGGACGTCGGCCTGGCAAACGCTGACTTCATCGGTTATTCCACCCCCATCACGGCCGTGTGGGAAATGCTGGACGATGATTTGAAGTACAGCGAAATTGCCTACCCCAGCCAGGAGGTTCTGGACAAGGCAGAGGTCTTTGAGACGCTGCCCGACGACATCAACGCCGCCATGGACGCCCAGTGGAGCGAAATGAAGAGCTACGAAGATGGCGGCAGCGGCTGGATGGTCGTTGTGCTGCTGATGCTGTCCCTTGTTATTTCCGCTTTCAATATCTGGCGCAAACTCCGCAAAAAGACGCGGGATAATTATTGACCCTTATGCTGCACACCGTCTGCGTGTGCAGCTTTTTTGCATTTTCTCCGCACTTGTGTTATACTCTTCTTGATCAATCAATTGTACTAAGGAGGGCGCATCCATGCCCGAAAAACAGATAACCTACACCCAAAAATTCACGGTCTACCGCGCGGACGGCGACCACCTGGGCAACGTCAAGCTCGGAGCTTTGCTGCGCTATGCCCAGCAGATTGCCACCACCCACGCCGAGGCCGTCGGTCTGAGCGATTCCCTCTACCGTGAGACGCACACCGCCTATGTGCTGGCAAAGCTGGCCCTGCACGTCAACCGTCTGCCCCGCGTGGACGAGGGACTGACCCTCGTTACCCAGCCCGAGCGCTGCAAGCGCGCCGTCAACAAGCGCATCACCCATTTTTACGATGCCGACGGGGCAGAGGTCGCCACAATGGACAGCCGCTGGGTACTCATTGATACCGAAAAGCGTATGATCCTGCGCAAGCACCCGGAGCAGTTTGACGACCAGTGGGCCGAGGATGTACCGATTGAACTGCCGATGAAGCTGCCCCGCCTCGCGCCTGAGGACTGCGAGACGCTGGGCACGCAGACGGCGACTTACTCCCGCTGCGATATGAACGGCCACCTGAACAACACCCGCTACGCCGACATCGTCTGCGATGCCGTGCCATGGGAGGTGTGGGATACCGCGCAGATTTCCGACTTTATCATCAACTACCACCGCGAGGTCCCGCGCGGCGAGAACTTCACCCTGCGCCGCGCCGCGCTGCCGGATAACCAGTTCTATTTTGACGGTGAGCGCGAGGGAAAGTCCGCGTTTGAAGCCGTCGTAACCTTCAAAACCTTATAATTTCTACATAAACCCCTGTTACACTGTTTACATCGACAATGTAAAGGAGTTATTATTATGACAAAGCAAAAATTCGGTCTGACCGGCACGGCGCTCAAAACCATTGCGCTGGTGCTCATGGTGATGGATCACATTCACTACTTTTTTGAATTTACGGGCGTTGTACCGGAATGGTTCAGTATGCTGGCGCGGCTGTCCGCACCACTGTTCCTGTTCTGCACTGTTGAGGGCTTCGCCCATACCCATGACCGCAGGCGCTACTTCCTGCGTATCTGGGCCATCGGTACTGCGATGGGCACTGTGGAATTTTTTATGCTCTATGCAGGGGCCTTCCGCCGCGGGGACGGCTTCTACCCGCTGAATGCCATTTTTCAGGATCTGATGCTGCTCTGCATCATCTGGCAGGGCATCGACTGGCTGCGTCAGCGCCGGTTTGTACGGGGCGCACTGGCTGCTGCCATGCCGATTCTCTGGCCGATTTGCATCGTAGCGCTGCTGATGCTTTTTCCCAAAATTCAGGACGCACCGATCGGCTCTGCCGTGTTGGCGTGGGTCATCACCGCGCCGCTGCCTTTGTGGACATCCATCACCGACGGCGGCTGGTCTTTTCTGGCCGGGGGCATCGTGCTGTATGCACTGTACAATCATAAGCGTCTGCGGCTGTCCGTCTGGGCAGCCATGACCTTCCTGTGTGATTTTGTGCTGGTCTATCTGCAGGTTCACAGCTTGCCGGATTTCGCCTTTTCCCAGATGTTCACAGCCTACTATGAGTGGCTCGGCGTCTTTGCCGTTATCGGCATGGCGCTGTACAACGGCCAGCGGCCACAAGCAGCTGTTCTACTGGTTCTACCCGGCACATGTCTACCTGCTTTACGGTGCATCCTGTCTTGTTTACAGCTTACTGCAATAAAAGGGGCTATTATGGCAAACATTCTGGCGGTCGATGATGACCGTGACCTTTGTACGCTGCTAAAAACAGCGCTTGAGCGTGACGGCCACACCGTAGAAACGCGCACCTCCGGCACACAGCTGACCGATACGCTCTGCCGCTGGGCAGACTGCATCCTGCTGGATGTGATGATGCCCGGCGAGGATGGCTTCGCCGTCTGCAGGCGCATCCGCGCCGAGACAGACGCGCCGATCTTATTTTTGACCGCGCGTACCGATGAGCCGTCGGTGCTGACAGGCCTTGGCCTTGGCGCGGACGATTACCTGACCAAGCCGTTCCGCATAGCAGAGCTGCGTGCGCGGGTCGCAGCACACCTGCGGCGGCAGAACCGCACACCATCCCATAAGATCACCCGCGGCGGGGTGGCGCTGGATCTTTCTGCCAAAGAAGCCAGCGTTGGTAGCACGCCTTTGCACCTGACAAAATCCGAGTACGCTATCTGTGAGCTGCTGGCCCTGCACGCAGGACAGACCTTTTCCAAAGAACAAATTTATGAAGCAGTGTTCGGTTACGACGGTACCGCCGATGACACGGCCATCACCCAGCACATCAAGAACATCCGCGCCAAGCTGCGCGCGGCCGGGGCAGGGGAGGTGCTGCAAACGATATGGGGAGTTGGCTACCAATGGCAAAACGAAAACTGACATCCCTGCGCAGTGTTCTGCTGCGGTATCTCTTTTTGTGCGGCGGCGGATGTGCGCTGATTCTGGTACTCTGGTGGGTCATTTTTATGCAGCTGATAAACAGCGGTTTTCTGCTGCCTGCCGTGGCGTCCGCCCAGGCCTGCGCCGATGCCCGGGAAACTGTGGCCTCGATGACGGCTGACACATTCGATTCCCAGCAGATCAGCGACCTATGCCGCTGGGCCGTGGTGCAGAACGACACGGTCTTGCGAACGAACATGACCAACCGGCAGCTGAAAATTGCTCTCAACTCCTACCATGGAGGCAGCGGCAACCTGGGGTATACGCAGTACCAGTACGATGTCAAAATGGCTGACGGAAGCTTTTGCCTTTTGCAGTACGACTATGCTACGCCCTACGCCGACCCGGCCCTGCGGGACACGCTTCCGGATTTCCAGACCTGCTATTTTGTGCTGCTGGCGGCGCTCTTCCTCGTTTGGCTGGGCTGGCAGACCCACTGCACCGTGCGCGCCTTTGCCGCAGAGACTGCCCGGCTGAACGCGGCCGTAGATGCTATTGCCGCCCGGCAGCTGGAGCAAATTGACACGGATGGCGTGCGCATCCGGGAATTTGACGCCACCTTACAGGCCTTACAGACGATGGGCCGCGAACTGACGGACAGCCTGCAAAGCCAGTGGCGGATGGAGCAGCAGCGCACCGAGCAGATCGCTGCATTGGCCCATGACTTGAAAACACCGCTGACCGTCATACAAGGCAACGCCGAGCTTCTTGAGGAAGATACCCTGAGCGATGCACAGCATGCCCAACTGCAGGCCATCCTGCGCGGCACAGAGCGCGCACGCCACTATTTGGCCGCTCTGCGCACAGCCGGCGCAGCACCTGCCGTACAAACATCGCTGGCCAGCCACACCCTCACGGAACGGCTGGCGCAGACAGCCCGCGCTCTCTGCGCGCCTGCCGGAATCCATTTTATATTACAGGAGGAATGGCAGGGGACGATCCGTGCTGCAGAAAACGACCTGCTGCGTGCTGCGGAAAACCTTTTGGACAACGCCGCCGCCCACACTCCGCGCGGCGGAACCGTCACCCTGACCGTTGCAAAGGAAAACAACAGCTTTATTTTGCGTGTGACCGATACCGGCCCCGGCTTCACGCCAGAAGCGCTGGCAAAAGCAGGGGAAATGCTCTACACCGACGCCGCCCGCAGCGATGCCGTCCATCAGGGATTGGGGCTGTATTTTGCGAAAAAAGTCGCACAGTTCCACGGCGGCACACTGGTTTTATCTAACCTTTCCGGCACGCATGGTGCCTGCGCCGAGCTGCGCCTGCCGATTGGCAGATAGTGCTTGACGGCGATTTTGCCTTGTGCTAAAATCAGGAAAAATCTGTATGCAAGCGAAAGGAATGTACCCGGCATGGATACTCAAAAATCCTGGCAACTGGATCAGCCGCAAGGCACGCCGCTTTATACGTTGGATGTACACAACACCCAAACCATGCACGTTAAGCGGATGCTTCTCATCAATCGCCTGCGCCTGTGGCAGCTTGCCGCAGCCGTCGCCTTGCTGCTTTTGTATGTCAATTTTCTTTCGGTTTGGGGCTTTGTGTTGGGGATTTTTTCGATTCCCTTTGTTTTTATCATGGCACGTGCAGTGGCGGCTTCTGCGTATAAAACCACCCAAAGCGCCCGAGGCAAGCTCGTCCACTACACGTTTTACAAGGATTGCTTCACAGTGCAAAGCTCCTACTCCCAAAGCACGATTTGGTATGACGACCTTTACCGGGTCATTGTGCGGAAGCATTCCGTCTGCCTGATGGTCTCCAACCGTATCGGCTATGCCTTGTGTGAGAACGAATGTCCCGAAAGCGTGCTGGATTTTCTGCGTGAGCGCTGTGCCGAGAAGCGAAAGCCGAAGGCGAAAGAAATACTCTTTTCCGTTTTGTTTGCCCTTCTTTGTGTCCTGTTCCTCGGCTATGCCTGCATGGCCGTACTGGCCCGCTGCAGCACCTCTGCAGAAACTGTTCCCGCGCCCACGCCGCTCCCGACAGAATCGGCCATCGTCGAGGAAGAACCGACCCCGGCACCCACAGCCGCCCCTACCGCTGCCCCCGACACAGAAGAAACCATCTCTAAAGACCCTATCAGCACCGGCTATGACGTAATCTACGAAACCTATCTGAAGGAAACCTCCACCACCTACGAGTTCAAGCTGACCGCAAAAGGGGAGGACTACATCATCTTGAACGATACCGACGACGCCGTAGAATTTTTGCAGTACGACCGTGACTCCGCAAACGGCAGCTGTGCCCTGTATGTGTATGAGCGCTGCCCCAAGGACGCAAACGGCAGTTGGTCTCGGCAGGAGGCGCAGATTTTGAACATCTACGCCTACCATTACCGGGACGGTGCCACCGCCGCCAGCGGCAAAACCGGCTGGGGCGACGCGCCCACCAAGGAGTACAGCGAATTAACAGGGGAGTGAGCCGGACACAAATGTGAACAAATTGAAAAATGACAAAAGATTTACAATTTGCTATTGACATTCGATGACAAAACAGTTACAATTTAGTTGCAAGCTAAATGAACCCCAAGTCAAATAGCTTTAACCACATTTTTCATGTGTTCTTCTCCTCCTTTCTTTAAATCCCCGCCCATCCCTCAGGGCGGGGATTTATTTTTTTGTAACTGTCTGCCGCCTCAATTCGCTTTACAAGACTTTCTAATCGTGATAAAATAAAAGTCGTATGTCCTTATCAGTCTGCTGCGACCGCAGACTTCCTATTATATATGTACTGAGTAACAAGAGAGGGAATCACTGAAACATGGCACAATCTCGTTCCGGTAAAAAATCCACTTCCGGCTCCGGCAGCAAAAAACGGACAAGTTCCTCGTCGCGCTCGGGTTCTTCCCGCAGCAGCGCCGGGCGTTCTTCGTCGTCGCGTTCCGCATCGTCTGCCCGCAGCCGTCAGGCATCCAGCCGCGCCCAGCGCCGCGCCGAAACCCCGAACCTTGCCCGCAGTGTGCTGTTGGTGGGGCTGGGGTTGCTCTGCGTTGCGCTGGTGCTTGTACCCGGACAAAATGTCTGGCGCACGCTGCGCAGCTGGTATTTCGGTATTTTCGGCGTCACGACCTACCTGGTCGGGCCGTTTTTGCTCTACCTTGCCTACCTGCTGGCCTCTGGCTACCGCGTGGCGCTGTTTGCAGGTAAGGTGTCGCTCATGGGCGTGCTCTGCGCCAGCGTACCGGTCATTTTCTCCAAACTGAACGTCGAAGGTCTCAGCGCGTGGGAAGTCATCAAGATGCTGTTCACCCGTGGCGGCACCTATTTCTGGGAGGGCGGCGTCCTCGGTGCGCCCATCGGCGCGGCGTTGCTGGCCTTGTTTGGCCGCCCGGCATCCAATATTTTAATGCTGCTCGTGTTCCTGCTGGGGCTGATGTTCTTCTTTGCCATCACCCCCGCGGACGTCGTTCTGTTTGTAGACGGCCAGTACAAGATTCTGCAGGCCAAGCGCGAGGAGCGCGCCGCAGCCGAGACCGCCTACGACACCCGCCTGTTCAACCAGAAGCCGGAGGAGGAGAGCGTCGAGAACCTGACCGGCGCACTGCCGGACGCGAACCGCCCGCATCACCCGGTCTACGACGTCATCGCCGACACCAGCCGCTTTCCCAAGCAGCAGCCCGCACCGGTGCAGCCTGCCCAGCAGACCTACACGGCAGGCCCGGTCACACCAGTGGTGCCGCAGGCTCCCTTTGCGGCTCAGCCCGCCCAGCAGCGCCCGGATTTTGACGTGGATCTTGGCCCCGCTGCCAGCGACAGTGCCCGTTTGAAAGCCCAAACCCACGACCCGCTGGAGCCGGTCAACATCGGCCCGGGCGGCACCTTCGGCATGGACCCGCTCTCCAACAAGACAAGCACCACTTTCCATTACGCCCAGCAGGCACAGCCCGCCCCGGCCCCCGCGCCGCAGGAGGATTTTGAGTTGCAGTTACAGCCTGCCGAGGAACCCGCTGTGCCCGTCTACACGCCGCCCATCACGCCCGCGCCCACCCCGGCACCCGCGCAGGAGCCGATGGATGAGCTGGATGCGCTGATCAATCGCGCCGTGAGCGGCCACGCGCCTTATTATGCCCCCCAGGAGGTCAGCGCCGAGACAACGCTGGACCTGCCGCAGCCCACCGAGTTTGAAACTCCGCTGACGCCGGTGCCCCAGTTCGACACGCCGCTGATCCCGGTGGAGGACGAACCCCAGCCGGAGCCGGTGCAGCTGCCGCAGCTGGATATGACCGGCCGCGTGCAGGGTGACACAATGGTCATTTCCCCGGCTGATTTGGCCGCCCAGACTACCGCCCCGCTGGGCGGTACGCCTGCTCCATCTGTTCCTGTTACACCTGTCGCCCCGGCCCCTGCGCCCGCAGCTATCCCGACGCTGGGCGGCAGCTTTACCGATACCGGCAGTGCGGTCAGTGCCGCCTGGCAGTCCGGCCGCTCTGTCTCGGAGATGCTGGATGAGCTGGCCGCTGAGCCTGCCGCGCAGCCTGCGCCCACCATGACCCGCCCGGTTGCCGAGACGACGCAGGACAGCTTCACCGTGCCGCAGCAGGGTGAGGCCGCCCGCGTGCGGGTTTCCACCGCCGTAGGCAACTCGGCCAGTGCGCCCATCCATACACCGCCATCCGCCGCTAAGGCAGACTCCAACGCCATGCGGCTGCCCACATCGGAGGAGCAGCCCCCCGAGCCGTACTGCTATCCGTCGGTCAACCTCTTTAACCCCACACGTCCCGACGATGAAGCCGGTGCCGCCCGCGAAATGAAGAAGAACGCCGACATCCTCGTCAACACGCTGGACAGCTTCGGCGTCAAGACCACGATGCTGGATATCTGCCGCGGTCCCTCTGTCACCCGGTACGAACTGCAGCCTCAGGCTGGTATCAAGGTCAGCCGCATCACAAGCCTGGCCGATGATATCGCCCTGAACCTGGCCACTGCGGGTGTCCGTATCGAGGCTCCCATCCCCGGCAAGCCCGCCGTCGGCATCGAAGTCCCCAATAAGATTCGTTCTACCGTCAATATTCGTTCTGTCTTTGAGTCGCAGAACTACGTCAATATGCGCAGCCCGCTGACGATGGCCCTGGGCAAGGATATCGCCGGTACGGCCCAGGTCGCCGACCTTTGCAAGATGCCCCACCTGCTGATTGCAGGTTCCACCGGCAGCGGTAAATCCGTCTGCGTCAACTCTATCATCATCAGCTTCCTGTTCCGTTCCGGGCCGGAGGATGTCAAACTCATCCTCATTGACCCCAAGGTCGTTGAATTGGCCGAGTATAACGGCATCCCGCATCTGCTGATGCCTGTCGTCACCGAGCCGCGCAAGGCCGCCGGTGCGCTGGGTGCCAGCGTCGCCGAGATGGAGCGCCGCTACAAGCTCTTTGCCGAAAATAATGTCCGCGAGATCAAAGCCTACAACAAACTGGCCGCCCAGACCGGCATGGAACACCTGCCTTATATCGCCATCGTCATTGACGAGTTGGCCGATTTGATGATGGTTGCCGGCAAAGAGGTCGAGGACTACATCTGCCGTATCGCGCAAAAAGCCCGCGCCGCCGGTATCCACCTGATCGTTGCCACCCAGCGCCCCAGCGTTGACGTCATCACCGGCCTGATCAAGGCCAATATCCCCAGTCGTATCGCTTTTGCTGTTTCCAGTCAGATCGACAGTCGAACCATTCTGGACAGCGGCGGTGCCGAAAAGCTGCTGGGCAACGGTGATATGCTCTTCCTGCCCGTCGGTGCGTCCAAGCCCGTGCGTGTGCAGGGTACCTTTGTGACGGATGAAGAGATCAGCGCTGTGCTGAACTTTATCAAATCCACTTCCAGCGCCCAGTATGATGAAGAGATGATTGCCGAGATGGAGCGCCGTGCCGTGGCCGAAAAGGGCGGCAAGGGCAGCAGCTCCGATTCGGACGATGATAGCGGCAGCCGCGACCCCATGTTTGAACAGGCGGTGGAATGCGTCATCGAAGCCGGGCAGGCATCCACCAGCCTTTTGCAGCGCCGCTGCAAGCTGGGCTATGCCCGTGCGGCCCGCATCATGGACCAGATGGAACAGGAAAAGATTATCGGCCCCTATGAAGGCGCCAAGCCCCGTGCCGTTTTGCTGACCCGCGCCCAGTGGCAGGAACGCCAGCTGGGCCAGGGTGAGTAAATACCGGCGGCGCAGGTATTGCCGCCATTCCTACCGCCGCCCCCAGGTGTGGACCATTGTGGCCGCTGTTCTCATCGCCGTTGCCTTGTATGTGGTCGAAAATTACGGCGGCAACGGTTTTGTGCCCAGCTGGGACCAGATTTACCAATGGGTTGGCCTGGAACCCAGCCAGAGCGAAACCACAGCCCCGCTGCCGGAGGGAAAAACCGAAGTGGTGTTCCTGGATGTGGGGCAGGGGGATGCCGTGCTGATTTTGCAGAACGGTGCGGCCTGCCTGATTGATGCAGGCCCCAAGGATGCCCGGCAGAACCTTGTGCAGGACCTGCGCAGCTATGGTGTAAGCCAGTTGGACCTGTTGGTGATGACCCACCCCCATGCCGACCATGTGGGCGGCATGCAGGCCGTTTTGCAGAACTTTGATGTGCAGACCCTGCTGACCCCCGACCTGAGCGAAACTGACGTGGCCGGCCAGACCCAGCGCACCCTGCAAACCGCCCAGGAATGCGGCGTACCGGTGGAAACTGCCTATACCGGCCAGCAGTACACCATCGGCACCGGCACATTGACCGTGCTGCTGCCCGGTGTGGATGCCGATACGGCGGGCAGTGACGATGCAATAAATGATATGTCGCTCTGCCTGCGGTTTGAAGCCGGGAACTTTACCTTTTTGGATACCGGCGATGCCGAGCGCAACGAGGAAGCCGCCCTGGCGGAGCAATATCCGTTCCGCTTGCGGTCCACCGTGTTCAAGGCCGGGCACCATGGGTCGTCCACATCCAACACCCAAACACTGCTGTGGCAGGTGCAGCCCCAGCTTGTGGTTGCCAGCTGCGGCCTGAACAATGATTACGGCCATCCCCACCGCGAGGTCATCCAGGAAATGCAGGATGAGGGCATTGACTTTTACCGCACCGACCTGTACGGCACGGTGACCGTGACCGCCCAGGCGGACGGCAGCTTTACTGTGCAGACGGCAAAGCAGCCGGACGAAGAGCTGGCTCCCGCCGCGTAACCCCCGGCAGCCTGACTTTGTGTGCCTGACCCCAGTAAGTCGGCAGGAAAGTGTTCCCGTACGTTAATTGGGTAGAAATAGAGGAAAGTAATAAAAATACAGGAGGATGAATCCTATGCAGATCTCCCAGATGTTCAAGCGCAAGCCTTGCGTGTTTTCCATCGAGTGCTTCCCCCCGAAGCAGACCGCCAACTTTGATAAAATGAAGGACAACCTGCGCACCATGCGCACCCTTAACCCGGATTTTATCAGCGTTACTTACGGTGCAGGCGGCTCCACGGGCGGCGTTTCCACTGTGGAAGTGGCCGAATTCCTGAAAAACGACCTGAACGTAGAGCCGCTGGCCCACATGATCTGCATGGGCAGCGATAAGGCAAAGGCCGCCCAGCTGCTGGACCAGCTGAATGCCGCCGGTGTGCGCAACGTGCTGACCCTGCGCGGCGACCGCACCCCCACCCGCCCCGAAAGCCCGGACTTTGCCCACGCAAGCGACCTGGCCCAGTTTGTGTGGCAGACCCAGCCGGAATTTGATATCCACGCTGCCTGCTACCCCGAAGGCCACCCCGAAGCCGCTACCCTGGCCCAGGATGTTGCCAACCTGCGCTTTAAGCAGGAGGCCGGTGCCACCCACCTGCTGACCCAGCTGTTCTTTGATAATATGCACTTTTATCGCTTTTTGAACCTGGCCCGCCGCGCAGGCATCACTTTGCCGGTGTCTGCCGGTGTTATGCCCATCGTTAAGCGCAGCCAGATCGAGCGCACGGTGGCACTTTCCAGCGCCAGCCTGCCTTCGGAGTTTACCCGCATGATCTCCCGCTACCAGGATGACCCCGAAAGCCTGTATGCTGCCGGTATTGACTATGCCGTGCAGCAGCTGCGAGATCTGATCGAGGGCGGCGCGGACGGTGTGCACCTGTATGCCATGAATGACGCCAAGGTTGCCGCCGCTGTGTATGAGGGCATCAAGGACCTGCTGTAATCGGCCTGTTGGCCCCATAGAGGGGGAGTGAAACGCTGTGCAATTAGCCTACCCGCAAAACGATACCCGCGCCGAAACCCTTCGCTACCTTGGGGCAGGGGGCTGGCAGCCGGATGCTGCATCCCAGGTGCTGCTGCAAAAAGCCGAGGACGCCCTGCGCGCCGCCGCTACCCCGCGCGGCGTGTGGAAACAGCTGCCGCTGACCGCCCTGCCGCTGCAGAACGCCGGGAATGATATTGCCCGCCACCTGCGCGGCTGCGATGCCATGGTGCTGATGGCCGTTACCCTTGGCAGCGGGGCTGATACCCTGATGCGCCGCCTGGAGCTGACGGATATTGCCCTGGCCGCTGTGGTGGATGCGATGGCTTCCGCTGTGATGGAAGAGCTGTGCAACGCGCTGGAAGCCGAGATCCGCACCAGCGTGCAGGCGCAGGGGCACTACCTGACGGGGCGTTTTTCCCCCGGCTATGGGGACTGCCCGCTGACTTTGCAGCAGCCGTTTGCCATTGCGCTGGATACCGTGCGCGGCCTTGGCATGGCGGTCACGCCGGAAAATCTGCTGACCCCGCGCAAAAGCGTAACAGCCATCCTTGGCGTGGCGGACCACCCGGTAACGGGGGCCCGCGCCGGGTGCGGGCACTGCCTGCTGCGCGAAAAGTGCGAATACAGAAAGAGGGGAACCACCTGTGAAAATTGAGGAAGTATTTGCCCGCCGCCGCTTTATTATGCTGGATGGCGCCATGGGCACCCAGCTGCAGCTGCGCGGCCTGACCACAGAACAAAAGCCGGAACTGGCCGCCTTTATCATGCCGGATGTGCTCACTGCCGTCCACCGGGACTATGCCCGCGCCGGGGCGGATATCCTGCTGGCAAACACCTTTGGCGCCAACCCTCGTAAATTGAAGGGAACCGGCTATACTGTGCAGCAGGTGATCGAAGCGTCCATCGCATGTGCCCGGACCGCCGCGCAGGAAACCGGTGCCCTGGTGGCACTGGATATCGGCCCCATCGGCGAGCTGCTGGCCCCGGCCGGTACCCTGCCGTTTGAGGATGCCTGCGCCCAGTTTGCTGAGATGGTGCGCGCCGGTGCCGCAGCCGGGGCAGACCTCGTCTTTCTGGAAACAATGACCGACCTGTATGAGCTGAAAGCCGCCATCCTGGCCGCAAAGGAAAACTGTGACCTGCCGGTGTTTACCTCGATGAGCTTTGAGGCCCGTGGCCGTACCTTTACCGGCTGCACAGTGGAAAGCTACGGCATTACCGCCGCCGGCCTTGGTGCGGACGCCGTGGGCATCAACTGCTCGCTGGGCCCCAAGGAAATCCTGCCCTTTGCTCAGCGGCTCTGCCGTGTGGTGCCCGCCGGTATGCCGGTGTTTGTCAAGCCCAATGCTGGCCTGCCGAACCTGGACGGCAGCTATGATATCACCCCGGCGGAGTTTGCCGCTGAGATGGCCGCCTACCTGCCCACCGGAATTTCCATGCTGGGCGGCTGCTGCGGCTCTGAGCCGGAATCCATCCGCCTGCTGAAAGAGCTGACCCAGGATAAAACCCCCGCCGCCAAAACCCCTATTGTGCGCAGCCGCCTGTGTACCCCCGTGCGCTGCGTGGAGGTAAACGGCATTACCGTGGTGGGCGAGCGCATCAACCCCACCGGCAAAAAGCGCTTGCAGCAGGCCCTGCGGGAGGGCGACAGCGCCTATGCCTGCGCCCAGGCCGTAGCCCAGGCCGAAGCCGGTGCCGAGCTGCTGGACGTGAACGCCGGTCTGCCGGATATTGACGAACCCGCCACGCTGGAAATGCTGGTGCGGGAGCTGCAATCCATCACCGACCTGCCATTGCAGCTGGATTCTTCCAACAAAGATGCTTTGGCCCGTGCGCTGCGCATTTATAACGGCAAGCCGATCGTCAACTCGGTCAACGGCGAGCAGAAGGTGCTGGACAGCATTCTGCCCCTGTGCAAAAAGTACGGCGCCGCCGTGGTTGGTCTGGCACTGGATGAACACGGCATTCCCAAAACGGCAGAGGGCCGCTTTGAGGTTGCCAGGCGCATTGTGGCCGCAACGGATGCTATCGGCATTCCCCGCGGGGATGTTTACATCGACTGCCTGACGCTGACGGTTTCTGCCGAGCAGAGCGCCGCTGCCGAAACCCTGAAAGCCATTACCATGTGCAAAAAGGAACTGGGCGTGCGCACCGTGCTGGGTGTTTCCAACATCAGCTTTGGTTTGCCCTGCCGCGGCTACATGAATACCACTTTCCTGACGTTGGCCATGCAGGCCGGGCTGGACCTTGCCATTATGAACCCCAACACGCCGGAAATGATGGCCGCCGTGCGCGCCTACCGTGTGCTGACCAGCCAGGACGAAAAGTGCAATGATTACGTTGCCGCCTATGCCAATGTGCAGGTGCAGACCTCCCAGGTGGCAAAAACTGATGCCGCCGCCCCGGCGGGCGGTGCAGCAGGGGCCGATGCTCTGTTTGAAGCCGTGCGCCGCGGCCTGAAAAACGAAGCCCGCGCCGCTGCAGGGGAAGCCCTGAAAACCCGCGAGCCTTTGCAGGTGGTGAACGAAACGCTGATCCCCGCGCTGGATGTGGTGGGCGATGCCTTTGAAAAAGGCTCCATCTTTTTGCCGCAGCTGCTGCAATCCGCCACGGCGACCCAGGCTGCTTTTGAAGTGATCAAAACCGCCATTGCCGCCAGCGGCAGCCAGGGTGAAAGCAAAGGCCGTATTGTGATCGCCACCGTAAAAGGTGACGTACACGATATTGGCAAAAACATTGTGCGCGTAATTTTGGAAAACTATGGCTATGATGTGCTGGATCTTGGCCGCGATGTGCCGCCGGAGCGCGTGGTGGAAGCCGTGCGCCAGACCGGTGCGCCGCTGGTGGGGCTTTCGGCCCTGATGACCACCACCGTGCCCAACATGCAGGCCACCATCGAAGCCCTGCACGCGGCCAACCTGCCCTGCAAGGTCATGGTGGGCGGCGCTGTGCTGACCAAGGCATACGCCGAACAGATCGGTGCCGATTTTTATGCCAAGGACGCCAAAGCCAGCGCCGATTACGCCAAACAGATTTTTGGCTGATTGAATCGAGTTTTGACTTTCACGTTTCAGCTGGTATTTTGCTATAAGGCAACACCGCACAATTCCCGCCTTACGGCTTAAGCACCGCTCCGACGGCTG
>ERZ780144.2246-NODE-2246-length-17362-cov-5.556653_pt1 | contig 17362 bp, 12 predicted proteins | sample MGYA00511380_ERZ780144 | MGnify/ENA primary metagenome ERZ780144 (study PRJEB29588, sample SAMEA1965858) | human gut metagenome | biome: human gut; feature: human-associated habitat; material: faeces | place: Denmark | collected 2008/2010 ... | reverse complement strand
CTTGAAAATGACGGAGTCAGAGTCCGTTGCCTTACCATTTGGCGATAGCCCAATGCATCAACAGGTTGTATTATAACGCAACGACTCTGATCCGTCAACTGTTTTTTTCAATTTTTTTACTTTTTTAATTCTGATTTTTCGGATTATCCGGATCTTCAAATCCCGGTCCCCTTAAGTACGCCGGTGTTTTCGTCTCCGGCGTCAGCATTCCGGACGCGGCGGTAGTCTCTGTAACCGCTGCTGTTGTCTCCGGGGCTGTCGGCGGTGCAGTTTCCGGCGGCACAGTTTCCGATGCTGTAGTTCCCGGTTCCGCAGTTTTCGGCTCCGCAGTTCCCGGTTCCGCAGTTTTCGGCTCCGTAGTTTTCTGCGGCGCAGTCTCTGTCGGAGAGGTCCGGGAATTCGATGAATGCCGGTCTTTCTCATCCGGATCGCTCAACTCCCTGTTCGTCTCCTGATCCACCCAGTCCACGCTCTCCCCGGCCTCCAGAGCTTTTCTCCGTCTCTGCATCTCGGAAAGTCCGTCATTTTTCGTGGATTCTCTCTCGTCACCCGTATCCAAAGCCGCAGATTTCTGTTCTGACACAGCTTCTGTTGTCTCTAAAGCTGCTGTCTCCTCCGTGGTCTCTTCGCTTGCTTTTTCGAAAGTTGTCTTTACGACCACCGGTTTTAAGGATATCTGATATTCCTGCTCATTGATCTCCCGGATCAGGCGTTTTGAGGAATACCCGGCAAGTTCTTCCTGCTTTCCTATCGTGATCCCCGGATTTTCCGAAAAAAGATGCTTTAAAAATTCTGCCTTCGTCACCGTGATCCCATATTTTTCTGCAATCTCCCGGGTTTTTGTGTCCTCTTCTGACTCAAACACATAGACCGTCGCCCTGGACTCCTTTTTCTGAAGCTCGGATTCCGTCTGCTTTTGCAGCTCTTTTACGATCTTTTCCGGTGACGCCTTTACTTCCGCGCCGGACTTCCGGACGGAGATCAGGATTCCCCCATCCTCTCCGAGACTGTTGTTATCCGCAAGCCTGTCAAAGATCTTCCCCACTGCGATTCCAAGGCTTTTCCCCTCAAACACGGTCATGGAGACTGCCTCATTTGATCTGGCCATCATTCCCTTTGCAGATAACACGGATCCCCGCCGGTTCATGGTAAATTCCATCATAATATCAGAATTTACTTCCATGATCAGTGACTCCTTCCGGTTCTTCCCCATCATCAGCACCGCCATCAGGCATACTGCTGCCGCGCAGATTGACAGAGCTCCTCCGGCCCGTCTGAACCACTTTTTCAGAGAGTCCATAGAGAATTCACCGTTTACGTCCATCCCGGCTTCCCGTAACTCCTGCTTCTTTTTCTTTTCCTTAACTGGCATGTCCTCATATTCTTTGTTCTGATTCATCATACCGTTTCCCTTTCGCCCTCATAGCCCACGTGGAGAAGGAATAATCCCTCGGGCGGAGCTGTTCTTCCCGCCATATCACGGTTTTTCGCTGCAATGATCTCTTTCATTTTCTCCGGTCTCCGCGTTCCACTGCCGACCTCCAAAAGCGTTCCCGTTAAGATCCGCACCATGTTATAGAGAAAGCCGTTTCCTGTATACAGGAATTCGAGCTTCGTTCCATGTTCCACGATCCGGATCTCATCGATCCGGCGCACCGTGCTTTTTTTCATTCTGCGGTTCGCGCAGAAGCTTTTGAAGTCATGTTCGCCGATAAGAAATTCCGCCGCCTGTCTCATCGCTTTCACATCCAGCTTCTTCCCGCAGCCATAGACATATTTTCGTTCGAATACGTTTTTCTTATCCCCGGTCTCCACATAATATCCATATGTCTTTGATGTGGCAGACAGGCGGCTGTGAAACCGTTCCGGCACGATCTTCGCAGAGAGGACCCTGATATCATCCGGAAGATACCGGTTCAGATATTCCCGTGCTGCCTCTCCGTCCGGACAGATTTCCGCATTAATATGGAAATTAGCTACCTGACCTCTCGCATGGACCCCGGCATCCGTTCTTCCGGAGCCATGGACCTCTATCTCTTCTCCAGACATTCTGAAAAGCACGTTTTCCAGTTTTCCCTGAATCGTATTGTCGGTATTTCCCTGTTTCTGCCACCCATCATACCGGCTTCCGTCGTATTCCAGAGTAATGCGGATATTATTCTTCATAATTGTTCCTTCCTGATCTCCAACTGAATGCGGCCCGTCACATTCAGATGTCCCCGCGGCCGCTTATTTTCTTTTAAACAAAAATTCCCGGCAGAAATTTCTCCTTATCCGCCGGGAATGTCTGGCTCATCTGCCTGTTACCGTCTGAAAAAGACTACTGATCTTCCAGAACCGATGTACAATGCGGACAGCGTGTCGCATGAATATTGATTTTCGTTTTGCAGTACGGGCATTCTTTTTCCGTAGCTGCTGCCGGAGCCGCCGGTTTATCGAATATTTTTTTAGCCCGGTTCAGTTGTTTTACCACCATAAAGATCACAAACGCCATAATAACAAAGTTGATGATCTCTGTGATAAACAGACCGTAGTTTACGGTCGGAGCTGCCGCTGCCTGTGCCTCAGCTAAAGTCGCGTAATATTCTCCGTTCAGCGAAATAAACATATTGCTGAAATCCAACTTGCCCGTGAAAAGTCCGATCACAGGCATCACCATATCACTGACTAAGGAGTTTACAAGATCCTTAAATGCAGCACCGATGATCATGCCGACTGCCATGTCGATCATGTTGCCCTGAACGGCAAATTCACGGAATTCTTTCAGTATCTTTTTCATTGAAAGACCTCCTGATATTCGTTTTCCGCAGATTTCACCATTATTTTACCAATTTTTTTCTCTGTTGGGAATACCCGGAGACCGTTTTTTTATCTCTGTGCCTGTTTTTTTATCATTCCGCCGTTTTAGACGGGTTGAATATATGTGTCAGGAAAATAAACATCTCATGGGCGAACAGCGGCATGGCCGCAAGCACGAGCAAAGTTTTCCATTCCCCGGCATTCAAACGCACCGTCTGAAATGCCGCAACCAGAGCCGGCTGTTCCGTCACCATAAGCTGCAGAACAAATCCAATGAGTACTGCAGCGATCATCAGAAGGTTTCCTCCATGATCCATCCGAAATACAGACTTTTCCACATCACGCATCCCGACCGCATGAAAAAGCTGCGATAATCCAAGAACCGTAAATGCGTATGTCTGGCAGCATGCAAGAAGCTTTGGAGACTGTAGGACGTCCGCCACCGCTGCCGGGGTCAGCTGCCGTCCGCTGCTTGCAAGAAGCTTTGCCGGAACGATCAGAAACGCGGTCAGACTGATCAATGCGATCAGAAAACCGTAAAACAATGTACAGGCTCCGCCGCCATGCGCAAACAGGCTCTCTCCCTGCTTTCTCGGCTTTTCCTTCATCAGTTCTCTCCCGTCACATACATCTGTCCCCAGGGCCAGAGCCGGCAACGAATCCGTGATCAGATTGATCCACAGGATATGACTTGCCTTAAGAGGTGCCGGAAAGGAAAAAAGGATCGCAAAAAACATGGTCATGATCTCACCAAAATTCGATGATAAAAGAAAAATGACTGTCTTTTTAATATTGGCATAGATCTCTCTTCCTTCCCGGACAGCTTCCCGGATCGTTGCAAAATTGTCGTCTGTCAATACTATATCTGCTGCCTGCTTTGCCACATCCGTTCCGCTCATTCCCATCGCGATCCCGACATCCGCCGCTTTTAAAGATGGGGCATCATTAACTCCATCCCCAGTCATCGCCACGATTCCGCCGTTTTTTTTCAATGCCCGGACGATCCGTACCTTATGATCCGGAGAAACTCGTGCAAATACCCGGATCTCCAAAATCTTATCAGCAAGCTCCCCATCGCCCAGGCAATCCAACTCTGACCCTGTCATGCACTGAGAGGGAGAATCCGCGATCTTAAGCGTTCTTGCGGTCGCAAGTGCCGTATCCTTATGATCCCCTGTAATCATGACGGTCGTAACACCTGCATGGCGGAATTCTTCCACTGTTCCGGAAACCTCCGGACGGACCGGGTCCTCAAGCACTGCCATTCCCAGAAAGGTCATTCCCTTCTCGGAAAGATCCTTTCCCTCCTTTACCGCCGCCCCAAGAACACGCCCACCGGACGCAGACATTTTTTCTGCCCGCCTCATGTACCATGTTCGTTTCGATGCTCCCATCGGATGAACTCCCATTTCGTCTCGGTAGGAGGTGCAATTTTCAAGGATTATGTCCGGTGCACCTTTCGTGAACGAAACTGTCCGCATTCCGTTTTGATGCACCGTTGTCATACACTTTCTCTCCGAGTCAAACGGACGCTCCGCAATTCTTTTCCACGCATCCCGGATCTGTTCGGACTGTTTTTCCCCATTCCTTGCATTTTTATCCGCATATAAAAGAAAAGCTGCTTCTGTAGGATCTCCGATGATTCCGTGCTTTCCCCATCTTGCATCATTGCAGAGTAAAAATGTTCGTAAAAGCCACTCTCTGTCCCCATCCAGATTCCGCACCGTCATCTGATTTTTTGTCAATGTCCCCGTTTTGTCCGAGCAAACCACATTAACCGCTCCAAGAGTTTCCACAGAAGGAAGACGTCTCACGATCGTATGTACCTTCGCCATCCTCGAAACAGAAAGCGCAAGGACGATCGTCACCACAGCCGGAAGTCCTTCCGGAACTGCTGCCACAGCCAACGAGATCGCTGTCAGAAACATCTCCCCAACATCCCGCTTCTGCCAGACTGCCGCCAGAAAAAGGATCGTACAGAGACCCACAGCCAGAATACTAAGAAATGTTCCCAACTCTCCCAACCGTTTCTGAAGCGGTGTAATCTCTTCCGGTGTTTCATGGATCATTTTCGCGATTCGTCCGATCTCAGTTTGCATCCCGGTATCTGTAACAATCCCTTCACCGCGTCCGGCAGTCACAAAGGTTGACATATATGCCATATTTTTTCGATCACCGAGAGGTGTTCCGGTCGAAGCCACATACTGCGCATCCTTTTCCACCGGTACAGACTCTCCGGTAAGTGATGCCTCCTGTACCTTCATATTTTCCGAACGGATCAGTCGGAGATCCGCCGGTACCTGCTGCCCGGCATTTAAAAGCACCCTGTCGCCCGGCACCAGCTCCGCCGCGTCCATCTCCAAAAGCTTTCCGTCCCGCCGGACAAGCGCCTTCCTTGTTGTCAGCTTTTTTAATGACTCCAGCGCTTTCTGGGCCTTTCCCTCCTGAATCACACCAACCGTTGCATTGAGCAGCACAACTGCTGCAATGATCACCGCATCTCCTCGTTCTCCAAGAAATACAGAAATTCCTCCTGCCGCCAAAAGTACATAGATCAGCGGATCCATCAATTGCGAAAGCATCCGTTCTGCCACAGACGGAGGCCTTTTCTCCTCCAGCTCGTTCCGCCCATACTCCCGAAGCCGCTTTGTCGCTTCCTTCCCACTCAATCCCCCGTCATCCGACGATCCCAGCAGCATTTTTGTCTCAAAAACAGAGCACCGTTCAAAATCCCCCGGCTTTTCCATAAAAAAATTCTCTCCATCCTCTTTTGCTCAAAGCAAGTTTATGAGGATGGAGAGGAAATCATGCCTGCATTCCCATTCTTCGACTGACCGATCAACGAAATTTATAATTTTTTATGATCGCCTGCAAGGTACGTGTCCCATTATATTCATTTACATCCGGATAATAGATCATGTCGATCGTATTCTGCCCTGTCTGCTCTTCCAAAAAACGATCTCCATCTGCAAACAGCAGACCATCGAACGGATGTCCAGTGTTCGTCACCAGATTCATTTTCACGACATTTCGATTTTTTCCAAGCACACGTACATTTCGAATCGTCAGACTTTTCTGGGCAAACAACGGTTTTTCATTTCCCTGCCCGAATGGTTCCAGACCTTTGAGCTCATCCACGATTTTTTCATTCACATACTCAAACGGCATCGGAACATCGATCCAGATCTGCGGAACGAAATCATCTTCCGTAAGCTTTGCATTTTCATTCAGTCTTCTCCTGAACTCATCAATATCACTTTCCTCAATGGAAAGTCCCGCTGCCATTGGATGCCCGCCAAATTTCACCAGCAGATCCGACACCTCGCAAAGCCCCTGGTACATATGGTATGCCTCTATGGAACGTCCGGATCCCTTCGCACTCTGCTCGCCTCTCGTCAGCACAAAGGATGGCTTATGGAAATGCTCCCGGAGTCTTCCGGCTATGATCCCGGCAAGTGATTCATGGCACTCCGGCAAGAACACCACCAGCACCTTATCCGACATATAAAAACGTTCTACCTGTTCGATAGCCTCTGTTTCTCCCTTTGCCGTCATATCCTTTCTCACATCATTGAGTTCCTTTAATTCATCCGCCAGCCCACTGACCCGGTCCGGATCCTGTTCTAACAACATCCGGAGCGCAACCTTCGCACTTTTCAACCGTCCACCTGCATTTAAGCACGGTCCGATCACAAAACCAATGTGATATGCGCTCAGATTGTTCATATCCAGATTGTTTTTCTCTACAAGCATTCTGAGACCGGTGTTCTTCGTCGAACCGATCTTTTTCAGTCCATATTTGACGATCAGACGGTTTTCATCCTGCAGCTTCATGACATCTCCCACGGTCGCAATGGCCGCAAACTCCAGAAGCTCCATCCACTCATGCTCCGGAATTCCAAGATCCTCATAGATCACGTTTATAAGCTTCCATGCTACGACCGCACCGCAAATTTCATGGTACGGATACGTCTCCCCGTCCTGCTTCGGATCAACCACTGCATCTGCCGGCGGCAGAATCTGTCCATAAGCATCTACCGGTACTTCATGATGATCGGTCACCACAACCGTCATGCCAAGCTGCTTTGCGATGCTGATCTCCTTTAATGCCGCGATTCCATTATCACAGGTCACAAGTGTATCGATCCCGTCCTCTGCTGCCTGACGGATGATGGATTCATTGATCCCGTAGCCATCCCGGATCCGGTCCGGTATCTCATAATCAATCTGCCCATTTCCGGCAGCACGGTGAAAGCCCTTGAGAAGAATATATGTTGAACAAACACCATCAATATCGTAGTCGCCGATGATCCGGATTTTTTTCCCTTCTATCAACTTCTTTTCAATGATCCCCGCAGCGGTCTCCATTCCCTTCATCTGTCGCGGATCATAAAGATCATCCAGTGTCCCGTAAAGATACTTTCTCATCTCACGTTCATCCAAAAGACCTCGGTTTCGCATGATCCGAACAGCCACCGGACTCACCCCCAGACGCATCGCAAGCCCGTTAAAATCTGCCCGTTTTGTCTGAAGCATCCAGATTTCTTTCTTTTTCTGCATCGTTTCTCTCCCTCTTTGCGCTTCCTCATTCCGGCACGTTCAATACTTCTGGCCATTTTCCTTCAGCCATTGCCGCCGTTTTCGATAGTCCGGCAGAATCTTCTCCACTTCATCCCAGAATTCCGTGCTATGGTTCATCTGGAGCCGATGGGCAAGCTCATGGACCACAACATAGTCCAGAATCTCCTCCGGCATCAGAACCAGCTTCCAATTAAAATTCAGGTTTCCCTTTGCACTGCAGCTCCCCCAGCGCGTCTTTTGCTCCCGGACCGTGATCGATCCATAGGAAACGCCCATGAGTCCTGCGTAATAACAGCATCGTTCTTTTAACACGTTTTCCGCTCGTTTTTTTCCTTCAAGACGTTCCGTTTCTGTGTAGGACGGACGCACTGCAAGGATCTGTTCTCCGGCACGGAGTCTCACCTCGATCCAATCCCGATGACTCTCCACAAACCAATCCGCAGTCTCCGGCGGTGTCCGGAAAGGAGCACGCACCGTAATCGTTCCGTCAAGCTCCACCTTCAAAGACATGGAACGGCGCCTGGACCGGAGCAGCTCATATGTAAAATGTTCCGTTCTTCTTTTCATGATTTCCTCCAGAAGCTTCTTCCTTTTTCACTGCACAAGTTTCACAGAAAGTTCCATCAAAAGTTCCCATGGAATCGAAAAAAGGCATCTGCAATTGCAGATGCCTTAATCAGCGCGCCAGAGAAGATTCGAACTCCCGACACTACGGTCCGTAGCCGTATGCTCTATCCAGCTGAGCTACTGACGCACGCTCTCTGAGTTTCAGATGTCTGTCACTCAACAAAAAATATTCTACTATATATTTTCTTCTTTGTCAACACTTTTTAATTTTTTTTCAATTTTTTTCTTTTCCCTTACACCAATATCATAAGCCGCAAAAAAGCTTTGGGGCCATCACGCCAAAGCGTAACAGCCCCGTCTTTTTTTACTTCTCGTAATAGCAATCTCCCAAATAATGGAAGGACGTATTTTTGTTAAATTTGAATCCCTTAAGGTCTGATCTTCTTCCTACCATGCTATATTTGTAATACAGAGGTACCCACGGACAGAGCTCATTTAAGCGAACCTGAAGGTCTTTATATATCTGGAGGCGTTTTTCTTGATTTGTTTCCACCGCTGCAGCATCGATCATTTCATCTACCTTATCATCTTTGAGATATGCACGATTGCCGCTCATTCCACAGTTTCTTGAATGGAATAACTGAGTTACACTATATGCCGGATCACAAGTAGTATTTACCCAGCCAAGAATCAGGAGATCATGTTCTCCGGCATTGATCGCATCCTGAAATGCTCCCCATTCATACACATTGATGTCTACATTAATGCCAACCTGAGCTAACTGAGCCTGAACTACCTGTGCAGCACGACTTCTTACTTCTCCGGATACGTACATCTTAAGATCCAGTCCATTTTCATATCCTGCTTCTGCAAGAAGTTCTTTGGCTTTTTCCAGATCCTGAGGATATGGCTTTACGTCCTCATTCCACCCAGGCACAGTCTTTGCAACAACGGAGGTGGCTACTTCGCCGCGACCTTCTACAATCGTATCTACGAATTCCTGACGATTCGTGGCATAATTGATCGCCTGACGTACCCGGACATCATCCAATCCTTTTTTAGTTGTGTTCATAGCCATAAATTCTACAGAAGGTGCCGGCCAGCTTTCCAGAACAAGATCTTTACAGTTCTCAATATTGACAGCATCCACCGGATCTACGGCTAAGATCACATCAATCTCCCCTGTTTCCAGTGCGATTGTACGAGCACTTCCTTCCGGAATGATCCGGGTTGTAATCGAAGTGGCTGTAGCAGGTCCATCAAAGTAGTCATCAAACCGGACCAACGTCCAGTGGTCATTCGGAACCCACTCTTTAAACATAAACGGACCTGTTCCGATCGGAGCTTCTCCATATGTATCGCCAGCCTCTGTTACTGCCTTCTCTGATAAGATCTTCATACTGGTATCATTAAGGATATACAGGAATGCTGGACACGGACTTGAAAGATGGATCGTCACCTCGTAATCCCCGTCAACAGAAACATGATCAATGGCTGATGCATTAGACATTGCTTTTGGCATGGTCTTAGCACGTTCTAAACTGAATTTCACATCGCTGGCCTTCAGTTCATCTCCATTGTGAAACTTTACGCCTTTCCGCAGTTTAAATTTGTACTTTGTGTCATCCACAATCTCAAAACTCTCTGCCAGATCCCCTACAGGCTCACGGTTATCATCAATTTTGATCAAACCATTATAAATATGGTAATTCAGCGTTGCAGATGGTGAATCCACCCCCACCTGTGGATCCATAGACCGGATATCGCTGCTATTCGCTGAAATAATGTCTGTCCGTCCAATGGACTCTGGTTTTTTCTCTGACGATGTTTCCGCACCGGATGAAGCTGATGTCTCCGCCTTTGAATCCGCTGTCGATGTACCGGAGTTTCCCCCACTCTGTCCGCAGCCCGACAATACCATAGCCCCGGCCAATGCCAATGCCGTCAGTTTTCCATATATCCTTTTTCTCATGCACATGTCCTCCTTGTTATTATATTGTTACATAATTTTCTCCTTCTCGCTTTATTTCCCCCATCCAGAGATCCATTTCCGGCAATTCTCCGCAACTACGTTCATCTGTCCTGTAAGTCGGTTTCTCTGACGCACAAATCTTGTCCGGACTGCCAAATAATAATCTGCTTCTGTATTTTCCCTTGTCAGACCCTCTGCCATAGCAAGTCCGGCAAACACCGTTCCCTTTACCGCCGGATCCTGATGGTATGGGCTGGATGTCGTGTACATGATCCTTGCCAATTCTCCCGCTATTTCCATGATGACATCGTCTGTATGTTTCTGATTCTCCATAGCGTTTTCAAGATCTGCAACCGCTTCCTTCAGGCTGCCGATCGCCCTCCAGACCGGAGAAAGATCAAATTCCGCACTAAGCTTCTGTTCTATAGAACGAAGCTCGTTTTCCATAAAGCTGACAAACCCGCTCATCTCTGCAGGAAGCTTCTCACAATTAGCGAAAATGGCGGTCAACTTTGCAATGACTCTTGTATCTCGCAGTGTCACCTCCGGATCTACCTTATCAAAGGTATCCTCTTTCGTATGCCACCAGGAAAATATTTTATGATCCTGTTTTATAAACTGCGGCATCATAGCAAACGGAATATCCGCTCCCCAGAAGGTCTGATCTGCGAATCGTACCATCGGCGTCGGTGCCTCCGGTTCTTTATCATTAAACTCCCTTAAAAACTCTCGGTCAAAGGCTTCGCCCTCCAGCATAGATGTCCGCATTCCAACCATATCCGAACCTTTACAGCCGCAAATATCCATATTAATGTGGGCCACACAATTTTCTTTCAGATCTTCCCAATGGTGATCATAATACCAGGTCGATCCGGAATAACGGGCATCTGAATGACCGGACCACCAGGCAAGCACTACAGACCGCTCCAGATGTTCCTGATTTTCTTGAAATACCCTGGCAATCTCCATCATAGCGGCATTGGCAACGCCATTATCCGTTATCCCCTCATACCAGGAATCATAATGACCGGAAACCAACACATACTTATCCGATCTTCCCTGAATACGTGCTACCGGCATGGTACTGGAAACGATTGACTGACACATTTCAACGTTAAGGCATGCCGTCAGTGGACCTTCTTCCAGTTTTTTCTGCAATTCCTTTCCTGCACTTTTTGTGATTTCCACAAACGGAATTCTCGGATAATGAAAAGCCAGATCCTCCGGCTCAGGTGTTCCCCATACACCTCCAAGCGTTCCATGGTGTGCCAGATCCGCATGCCAGATTGTGATCACGCCCAAAACTCCGGCACGTTTTGCCTCACATGCAAACGCAAAGCTGTTCTCATATGTCAGAACGATCTTTCCGGCAAATTCTGCCATTCTCGCTCTCTGCTCCTTCTGGCTGCAGCCTCCGGTTGCGCTGATCCGGTCGAAAACCAGTTCAGCTTCCAGATTTTCCGCTGTTCCACTATACACATACGGAGTCAGAGGCACGATTGCTTCCGAAGAATCCCCTTGGATCCGTATGGATGCTTCTCCCGGAAGACTTCTATATACCTGATAAATTTCCCGCTCTACCGGGATTCCCAGTTCTTCCATTCGTTTTGCGATTCGTTCTGCCGCTTTCTCTCCATCCTCAGAACCTGTATAGCGGTCCAGGTGACTGAAACACTCTACATCCTTCATGATTCTGGATGTTTCTAAGGCTTTGTCAATTTTTTCAATAATCTTATTTCCTTCCGATGAACAAAGACTCATACCCTGCATGTTCTAATTTTCCCTTCTTCTTTCCCCATTCATTAGGGCACGATCCATTTCTTTTGTATTTATCTGTTTTGTTGTGAAATAATTATTTTCGTCCTCAGATTTTAAGCATATTATACAATGCCGATTCTTATATCGTCTAATGCTTAATTCGAATATCATATATAATTTTTGCGAATACGATATAATATACTGAAATTATATTCAATTTGTACTATATGCAAAAAGCCCCCGGAGAATCCATATCTGATTCTCCTGGAGCTTTTTCCTAACGCTAAAATATCTAAAAAATGACTATGTTTTTACCAGAGTTCCGGTTTTACTTCCGGTGGAAGCGGATTCGGATACGTCTCTCCGTCCAGCTCTTCCAACCAGTCCTTATGAGCCTTTTTGATGAGTTCCGGATTTTCCAGAAGATCCGCTCCTGTGCATGCCATGACTTTTGCCGCCGTCAGCATGCCCTTATGGGCAATACTTGCCTTTCCCTGAGCAACAGCCTGCCAGGAATGAAGTGCTGTTCCTGCCGCATAGCAGCACACATTTGTCTGCACCGTTGGAACCACCCAGCTCACATCACCGACATCGGTAGAGCCACCACCGCCATATGATTCGCTCCGGTCCAGTTTAAAATCCAACAGTGGCATATCCAGGACTTCCTTCCGCTTGTCCTTTTCAACGACATGAGCGATCATGTCCTTTAAGCCCTCTTTGTCTAACTCCGTAACGACCTCTTTGAATTTTCCCGCGTACGCCAGCTCCTCTTCCGTATATCTGATCGGAATAAAATGGTCAAGATTTTTGTCCATGACCTCTTCCAGAACATCATTTCCGATCACGTTGGAATAAGCGGCAACCTGACGAATATCCACAGTCGTTCCCGTGATCAGCGCCGCACCCTTTGCAATGTCACACATCCGCTCATAAAGCTTTTTGACCTGAGTTACCTTTGGTGCACGGATCGCATAAAGGATCTGCGCTTCAGCCGGGATCACATTCGGAGCAATTCCGCCTGTGTTCGTGATCGCACCATGAACTCTCGCTGCGTCGATCATATGCTCTCGCATATAATTCACGCCAATGTCCATGATCTCCACTGCATCCAGCGCAGAACGTCCAAGCTCCGGCGCTCCCGCCGCATGGGAGGAAATTCCATGGAAGGTAAAGAACACACGGAAATTGGCAAGAAATTTATCGTCTCCCATTGTTTTGTTCGTCGTGCTTGGATGCCAGGTGATAGCGATATCACAGTCATTGAAATATCCGTCCCGGACCAGATATGCCTTTCCGCCCGCATTCTCCTCCGCCGGACAGCCATAGTAGCGGATCGTTCCCTTCAGGTCTTTTTCTTCCATATAGGACTTTAGTGCATCGACAGCCGCCACAGATGCCGTTCCGAGAAGATGGTGGCCACAGCCATGTCCATCTGTTTTTCCTGCGATCGGACGACGCTCCGTGCAGTCTGCTTCCTGCTGAAGACTGGAAAGAGCGTCAAACTCACCAAGAAATGCGAGGACCGGCTTTCCACTTCCCCACTCGGCAATAAACGCTGTCTTCTCTCCGGCAAGGTCAGCCCGGATTGAAAATCCGCGAGACGCAAGGTATTCCTGCTGTACCCTCGAAGATTCATATTCCTGAAAACGAGGTTCCGCATATCCCCAGATCTCATCCGCCATAGATGTATATGTGTCCTTCTGTTTCTCCACCAGTTCAGAAATTCTATCTTGATTCTTTGTTTCCATGCTGTCCACTCCTTCCTGTGTAATCCTTGTTCCTGCCACACACATTTCCATCAACAGGCACTATGTGCAACACTTCCATAAGCAGAAGCTTGTTATACCTATTTTTTAGGCAGTCTTCTGAAAACCATCGCCCTTGATGTTTCTCATTCCGACTGCCTGATCTATCCTATTACCAGATCGATGGTTTTAAATCTGCCGGAAGCGGATTCGGATATGTCTCTCCGTCAAGCTCTTCCTTCCAGTCTGCCTTTGCCCTCTCAATTAATTCCGGATTCAGAAGAAGTTCCGCGCCGACATACGCCATAACCTTCGCTGCCGCCAACATCCCTTTGTGAGCAATCGAAGATTTTCCCTGTGCAACAGCCTGCCAGGAATGAAGCGCTGTACCTGCTGCGTAACAGCTGGTATAGACCTGTGCTGTCGGAACGACCCAGCTGACATCTCCGACGTCCGTGGAGCCGCCACCACCGTAAGCACTGTTTTTATCGACAATAAGATCCCACATCGGCTGCTCTAAGAGCTCCTGTTTATGCTCTTTTCCTCCGATCACTGCCGCCTGATCCTTCATTCCTTCTTTATCCAGCTCTGTGATCACACCCTGGAATTTCTTTGCATACGCAAGCTCTTCCTCCGTATAGCCGATCGGAACCACATGCTCCAGATTCTCCTGAACAAGATCCGCCAGTGTATCATTATTGATCAGGTTGGAATATGCTGCAACCTGCTTGATATCAACGGTCGTGCCTGTGATCAGAGCCGCGCCCTTTGCAATATCGCACATCCGCTCATAAAGCTTCTTGACCTGTGTTACCTTTGGAGCACGGATCGCATAGAGGATCTGTGCCTCAGCCGGGATCACGTTCGGAGCGATTCCGCCGGAGTTTGTGATCGCGCCATGAACTCTCGCTGCATCGATCATATGCTCTCTCATATAGTTCACACCGATATCCATGATCTCAACGGCATCCAGCGCAGAACGTCCAAGCTCCGGCGCCCCCGCCGCATGGGATGAAATTCCGTGGAAGGTAAAGAATGCCCGGAAGTTTGCCAGATGGAATCCGCCCTTCATAACTTTATTCATTGTGTATGGATGCCAGGTGATCGCGATATCACAATCATCAAAATATCCATCCCGGACCAGATATGCCTTTCCACCCGCATTTTCCTCCGCCGGACAGCCATAGTAGCGGATCGTTCCGCTCATGTGATTCTCTTCCATATAAGTTTTTAACGCATCAACAGCCGCTACAGATGCCGTTCCGAGAAGATGATGACCACAGCCATGTCCGTTTGTCTTTCCTGCGATCGGGTGACGTTCTGTGCAGTCTGCCTCCTGCTGTAGGCTGGAAAGAGCGTCAAACTCTCCTAAAAATGCGAGGATCGGCTTTCCACTTCCCCATTCGGCGATAAATGCGGTCTCTTCTCCTGCGAGATCTGCCTTGACGGAAAATCCTCTCGCTTTTAAGAACTCCTGCTGAAGCTTCGTGGACTCGTACTCCTGAAATCTCGGCTCCGCAAAACCCCAGATCGCGTCACTGATTTTTGTATATTCATCGCGTCTCTGATCGATCGTCGTGCCGATCTCTTTTCTAAAATCTGTTCCCATATGTATATGCTCCTTTCTATGTTTCCCTTATCCATCAGAACCGTGCAGACACGTTTCCGGCTCTCTTCACCTCTTTGTCCCTCATGGGCTTCCGTTCGTGCACATACCCGTCCCTCATGTTATTCATGTCTTTTTCCAGTGACGTTCTCAGTTACGATCTTCCAGACCGTCACTGCGTTCACCATTGCCTCCGCGAACGAATTCTCTTCGAATGCCTTCTTCTGACTCATCTGATTCATGAGGCTCGCCAAAGCTTTTTTCTTCGATGTGAGATCTTCCACGAAATATGCAGTTCCGTTTCCGCAGATGCTCTCAAAGCTTGTCGTCGACTTGCAGGCTGCGTCATAATCGATCTTCAGGCTATTTTTCCCGTAAATACAATATGAAACCTGAGGATTCTCCCTGATCTTATCAATCTTCGTTCCTTCCTTCGCTCCGTGAAAATACAGAACCAGCTTTCCTTCTTCCACTTCTGCACCATAATTCAATGGAATTAAATAAGGACATGACTCATCGTGGAACGCAACGGTGCACACAGTCTCCCGTTTCGCGATCGCCACAATATCAGCCATGTCCTTCAATTCTCTGTCACTTCGTCTCATCCAGACCTCCATTCCAGTCATAAAGATCCTGCACTTTTGCCATTCTCCATTTCGATCCTTCAGGATTTTCATTGAAATTCCGCATTCAGTGCCATCCGCCAGACTTCCCGTAAGATGAGACTATCATATCATAATTTTTTTAATATCTCAAGTAATATACCGTTATCTTGTTCCTTCTGTCTGAAATTATCCCTCAATTCAGAATACTAAATTGCAGTTCCAGCACCACCGCAGACTGATCATGACCCATGATCACAATTCCAGAACTTTCTCCTCTTATCCTAAAATACGGCCTGAATCAAAAACATATAAAGTACAGTTCCTACCGCAATACTGAGCAGTGTATTCCTCTTCCATACGTGCAGCCCGACAACCACTGCGGAAGCTGCAATCTCCGGAATTCCATGAGATCCCGCAAAAAAGCTCACATTTTTCAGGCAGTACACCACCAGCATCCCCATGATCGCATACGGAAGAACTCCCGATAAATATGTAATGTATCCGGGGATCTCCTTCTTCCTGCCGAATATCACAAACGGAAGAAATCTTAAAACTATCGTTACTGCAACGCATACCGCGATCAGTGTGACCGCCCTCAAATCCATCCTCTCTATTCCTCCTAAATCAAACAAAATCCACTGCTACCGCTGTATTGTACGGAATTTTCAGTTCGGAAATTTCCTACCTGTGTGCAGCAACCTGAGCACTGTTTTCATACTATTTCCTGTCCTTCGGAAAATATCATGAATTATGCCGTCGTCTGGCTGCTCTCAGTTTTCTTACTCCCACGCATCAGCGTCAAAATCACCGTGATAGAGATCATCGACGGGATCAGAAAGGCTGATGCCCCAAAGATCAACAGACAGATCACGGATGCAGCAACACCTGCAACGGCGCTTCTGTGATCCTTCGTGCTCATCCACTGTTCCGTAAATACCACCAGAAACAGAGCTGTCATCGAGAAATCGATCCCTTCCGTATTGATATTCAATACACTCCCGAGCACCGATCCCATCACGCTTCCAATCACCCAGTAAATCTGGTTCAACAGCGAGACAAGGAAGAAATATTTCTTCTCCTCGACCCCCTCCGGTACATCTCCACTGCACACCAGCGAATACGTCTCATCCGTAAGCGCAAAGATCAAATACGGCTTATATGGTTTTGTGTCCTTATACCGCTCCACCATGGAGATTCCATAAAATAAATGTCTTGCGTTGACCATCAGTGTCATAAGTGCCGCTGAGATCAGCGACGCGCCACCTGTTATCAGATCAATTGCCACATACTGCATTGACCCCGCATAAATGAACACACTCATCGCGAGCGCCCAGGTGATGCCGTAGCCCTTCGCTCCCAGCAGCATTCCAAATCCGATTCCCAGAACGATATATCCCGCCATTACCGGAATTGATCGTTTCAACGCATATCGAAATGTCATATCTGTTCTCCTATCCATATTATTTCGAGATCTCTCCTGTTCATCTCCATCACGCTCCCATAATTCGGGTTTTTCGTTAAACAAAAAAAGAGCTTGCAAAACAAGCTCTTTTCATGCCGGTGACCGGACTTGAACCGGTACGGGGTTGCCCCCGAGGGATTTTAAGTCCCTTGCGTCTGCCTATTCCGCCACACCGGCAGACATATAAATATGTCGATGATGGTTTTCCATCGAGTGGGACCTATAGGGCTCGAACCTATGACCCTCTGCTTGTAAGGCAGATGCTCT
>ERZ780144.2238-NODE-2238-length-17438-cov-3.618420_pt1 | contig 17438 bp, 14 predicted proteins | sample MGYA00511380_ERZ780144 | MGnify/ENA primary metagenome ERZ780144 (study PRJEB29588, sample SAMEA1965858) | human gut metagenome | biome: human gut; feature: human-associated habitat; material: faeces | place: Denmark | collected 2008/2010 ... | reverse complement strand
GTCAGTGGCAGACCGTTTCGATGGCGTCCGCGTCTACGACAGCGAACATCACTTCATCGGAATCTACCGCTACAGCGAAGAAAAGCGGCGCTATCAGCCGCAGAAAATATTTCTTGGGGGAAACTAGTTATGAAGGTAATTACCGGGACCAGGGAGTTTTGTATAGAAGAACCAACCGTGGTAACTATAGGAAAATTTGACGGGCGGCATAAGGGGCATCAGAAGCTGTTAAAAGAGATGCTGCGTCAGAAGGAATGCCATGGCTGGAAGACAGCAGTCTTTACCTTTGATATGGCACCCATGGGTGTTGTGTCTGGAAAGCGGGCAACGGTCATTACCACCAACGAGGAACGCCGCAATAACATGCGGGCTATGGGTATGGATTACCTGGTGGAGTATCCCTTCAGCCGGGAAGTAGCAGCCATGTCACCGGAGGACTTTGTCACCGAGGTACTGGTCAAGCAGATGCACGCCAAGGCCGTGGTGGCCGGACCGGACTGCAGCTTCGGACATAAAGGTGCCGGAAACGCGGAGCTTCTGCGCAAGCTCGGACCGGAATACGGTTTTGAGACCATTATCATCGAGAAAAAGCAGGATGATCATCGCGATATCAGCAGCACCTATGTCCGGGAGGAACTGGACCGGGGCAACATCGAAAAGGCCAACGAACTTCTGGGGGAACCCTATGCCATCCACGGCAGGGTCGTGCACGGAAAACCATATCGGCGGTGTTGTACTGGGTTTTCCCACTGCCAACATCCTTCCGCCGCCGGAGAAACACCTGCCGCCTTTCGGCGTCTATGTCTCCCGGGTCCTGATTGACGGGAAGTTTTATGGCGGCGTCAGCAACATCGGCCGCAAGCCCACCATTCAGGGTGAAAACCCCATCGGGGTGGAAACCTATGTCATGGGACTGGAAGAAGACCTGTATGGAAAAGACATCCAGGTCCAGCTCTTAAACTTTGAGCGCCCGGAACAGAAATTTGATTCCCTGGAGGCCTTAAAAGAGCGGATTGGGAAAGACAGGCAGTATGCGGCAGATTATGTGGAAGCACATCCGGAACTGTTTGCGGAGGAAGAATAAGATTTTTAGCAAAACGCATCCCTATGGGGTGCGTTTTGTTGATTAAAAATAGAATTAGATACAATGAAAAAGATATATTAGCTAATTATGAATCAGGGTCCGTAGAAATAAGATTACTTTTCACGTTTTGATCGTTGTTTTCTGTAAATCTCCAGTAACATACCATAGTAGTTATAGATATAATACCTGCGTATAATGGACCGTGTTTGCTGGATAATAATGTACTGCAGAGCTGCATAAGTTCTTTTTTGTCCATAATTTTTCTCCTTTGTAATAGCAATTGGAATACATAGTATATAGGTTGTCTGTTGACCGGCATTAGGTTTATGGGTATAATAACATTTAAAATGACCAATAACAAGTGACAGTTTATATATAATGACCGGGTTGGAGGAAAATTATGCCAAAAGGACCTGTAAAAAGAGAAAAGATCAATAAGGATGTTTTTAAAAAAATTTTAAAGATAAAGAAGAGCACTATTCCTAAACTTGGGGAGGAATTGAGTATTGAGTGTTCAGAAAAAACAATTCGGAGATCATTAGGTAAAGGAGAGATGAGAAAACAGTATCTTCATCAAATTGCCAAATTTCTTGATGTGGATTATGATTTATTGACTGGAGATATGGTGGCAATGGCGTTTCAGACAAAAGATCCAGTTATTAAGAAAGTGTGTTTATCGCCGTTGATTCATGTGGAAGATTATCCATACATTAGTGAAGATGAAAGCAGGATGCGTAGAGAAAAGATTGATGAGACTTTGAAAAGAATATTGCTTTTATATAATATTTCATATGTTCAATTTCAAAATATGGATTCTGAAAAGCAATACAATTTTCAACATGATTTGTTTGAAGCAATTTTGCCAGTAATATATAGGTATTACGATATGGATAGTAATGGCGATACAAGCATGATCTCTTGTTATGGCATTTTAGTCGAACTTGAAAATTATAAAGATTCCATGGATGAACAAATTTATGCTGAGACTATTCTTAGAAAAAAGTTTTTGAGAATGTTACCCAAGGGATATTCTAAAGAAGACATTATTAAAATGAATACAGATGGACTTATTGCACTTGATTTTCATATTCAAAAATGCGAGTATGAGGATAGATAGGAAAAGTGTTTTGCGACATTAAGAATAGAAAGCGAGATGACTATGGATAATTTAACAGGAGTAGATAAAAACTATATAAACTGGATCACAGAGGTCAGTAATCGTTTTAAACAAAGTCAGATTAAAGCGGCTGTCAAAGTAAATGATGAAATGCTTCGTTTTTACTGGCAGCTTGGAAAAGATCTTCATGATAAGAAAAGAGAGTTCTCTTATGGAAAAGGATTTTATAAAACAATTAGCAGTGATTTGCACAGACTGCTGCCGGAAGTGAAATCATTTTCGGAGACAAATTTAAAGTATATGCAATATTTTTATGAATTGTATCCAGAGGCAGCAAATCGTCCCCAAGTTGGGGACGATTTCGAAAGTAATATAACAACAAGTGTATTCGCAATTCCATGGGGACATCATAAACTAATCATAGATAAATGTAAAAACAATCCGCAGAAAGCATTATTTTTTGTGAATCAAGTGATTCAAAACAATTGGTCACGTGCAGTGCTGCTAAATTTCCTCGATACGGATTTGTATGAACGCCAAGGGAAAGCTATTACAAATTTTAAAATGACTTTACCAACAGTTCAGAGTGATTTGGCTCAGGAAATCACAAAAGATCCTTATAAATTCGATTTTATTACACTGACTCAAAGTTATAATGAAAAGGAACTAAAAGATGCATTGATGGATAATATCCAGAAATTTTTGCTGGAACTGGGAAATGGATTTGCTTTCGTAGGGCGTGAGTATCGTATCGAGATTGGAGAAACAGAGAATTTCATTGATATGTTGTTTTACCACATCCGTTTGCATTGTTATGTAGTTGTGGAAGTCAAGGTAACCGAGTTTGAGGCGTCTTATACAGGGCAGCTTGGAACCTATGTTGTGGCAGTAAATCATCAACTTAAGACAGAACAGGATGCACCGACGTTAGGACTGTTGGTATGTAAGTCTAAGGATGATATAAAGGCACAGTACGCTCTGGAATCCAGCAGTCAGCCACTAGGAGTATCGGCTTATGAGCTGTCGAAACTAATTCCTGAGAACTTTAAAGGTTCTCTGCCGTCTATAGACGAAATCGAGAAAGAACTGCGAAAGGATGTAGAAACAGAATAGTGAATAAAACAGCGAGGGTTTACCGTCATCAGAACGGCAGCCCTCGCTGTTTTTCGTTATAAAGCCAGATTAGTGATATAACCGGTTATTCTCGTAAATCGGCTCAGAAGTCAGATGCAGACCCAGCTTCTTGAAGGTGTTGGTGTCAACAGAAGAGAGCATGACAGAGGTATGAAGCTCGCATCCTCTTAACTTCGGAAGCTGTTCTAATGCCAGCTTTGCGTTCGGGTCGGTGGCTGCGCACATGGACAGGGCAATGAGTACCTCGTCGGTGTGCAGGCGCGGGTTCTTACTTCCCAGATATCCGGTCTTTAATCCCTGAATCGGCTCAATGAAGGTCGGGGAGATTAAGTGGATGTCATCGGAGATGCCGCCGAGCTCCTTGACTGCGTTTAACAGGACTGCTGCGGAAGCGCCAAGCAGAGCGGTGGTCTTTCCGGTTACAATCTTGCCGTCCGGAAGCTCCAGAGCAGCGGTCGGTGTACCGGTCTCTGTGGCGAGATTGACAGCAGCCGGAACGACGCTTCTCATGTCGGTGGTAATCTTGGCCTGCTTCATAAGCAGTTCAATCTTGTAGACCTCATCCTTGCTGCCTTTGTCTTTGGCTACACGGTTCAATGCCTGATAGTAGCGGCGGATGATCTCCTGGCGGGATGCTTCCTGGCACGCTTCGTCGTCGATGATGCAGTTTCCGGCCATATTAACACCCATGTCGGTCGGAGACTTGTACGGGCAGTAGCCATAGATGCCTTCAAACATGGCGGCCAGTACCGGATAGATCTCGACATCACGGTTGTAGTTGACGGTAGTAACACCGTATGCCTCTAAGTGGAATGGATCGATCATGTTGACATCGTTTAAGTCTGCGGTAGCAGCCTCGTATGCCAGATTGACCGGATGCTTTAACGGGATGTTCCAGATCGGGAAGGTCTCGAACTTCGCGTAACCGGCCTTGATGCCGCGTTTGTTCTCATGATACAGCTGAGAGAGGCAGGTAGCCATCTTTCCGCTTCCCGGTCCCGGTGCGGTGATGATAACCAGCGGTTTGGTAGTCTCAATGTAGTCGTTCTTTCCATAACCCTCATCGCTTACGATGTGGGCGATGTTGTTCGGGTATCCGTCAATCGGATAATGGCGGTATACTTTGATGCCAAGATGTTCAAGCTTCGTCTTAAAGACATCTGCGGATGGCTGCCCGGTGTAGCGAGTGATGACCACGCTGCCTACGTACAGGCCCTTGTCACGGTATTCCTGGATGAGACGCAGAACGTCGGCATCGTAAGTGATGCCAAGGTCGTGGCGAATCTTGTTTTTTTCAATGTCAGCCGCGTTGATGGCGATGACGATTTCGGCCTGATCGGCCAGCTGCAGAAGCATTTTCAGCTTACTGTCTGGTGCGAAGCCCGGCAGAACGCGGGAAGCATGGTAGTCGTCAAACAGCTTACCGCCGAACTCCAGGTACAGCTTGTCTCCGAACTGGCTGATCCGCTCGCGGATGTGTTCGGACTGCATCGTTAAGTACTTTTGATTGTCAAATCCAATTTTCATAGTAGTTAATACCCCTTTCCATGCGTTACATTGTAGCATATAAAAACCAGTTTTGCACCCGGATTTGTCAAAAAAATATATTATGTGGTATACTCTAGTTATTCTATAAAAAACAAACGAGGAACGTGACTTATGAACGGAAAACGAAGATGGCTTTTTACCTGCCTGTTACTGCCTGTTCTTGTAATCACCGGATGTGGTTTCTTACGTAATGCGGAAAAAATTGCCACGGCACCGGACCCGGTTGTGGTAGGACAGGATGCAAAAACTGAGACAGAGTCCGATGCGGCAGAGCAGAAAGTCAAAGAAGAAGAGCAGCAGCTGATCTCAGAACTCCAGATTCCGGAAGAACCGGAGCAGGACGAGCGGGACGCGACCCGGGCAAAGGGAATCTACATTTCCGCCTATGTGGCAGGAACGCCGGCCCTGGTGGATAATCTAATCAAAGAGTTTGACCAGACCGAGGCGAATGCCCTGGTCATTGACTTTAAGGATGATTTTGGGCGCGTGGTATGTGAGACGGAGTCTCCGCTGATAAAACAGCTTGGTTCCACAAAGGTTTATATTGAGGATATGGCCGGGCTGATGAAGAAATTAAAGGAGCATCACATCTATGCCATTGCCCGAATCCCGGCTTTTCGTGATGCCTGGCTTTCTGAGGTACAGCCGGACTGGTGCGTGAAGAAATCGGATGGCACGGTGTTTAAGGACCGGGATGACCATGCCTGGGTGAATCCTTACAAGGAAGAGGCCTGGGATTACCTGGCAGAGATTGCTCTGGAGGCGCAGAAGCTGGGCTTTGATGAGATCCAGTTTGATTACGTACGCTTCTGCACGGAAAAGGGCATGCGGGACGCGGTGTTTGCGGAGGAGGATACGAAAGGACGCAGCCGGACCGATGTGATCCTGAACTTTATGGAATATGAGTATAAGAAGCTGAGGGCGGCCGGTCTCTTTGTATCCGCCGATGTGTTCGGTGCCATCATCAACAGTGATGTGAACGCGGATTCCGTGGGCCAGATTTACGGGGAGATGGCAAAGCATCTGGATTACATCAGTCCCATGATTTATCCGTCCCATTACTCCGATGGAAACTATGGAATTGACCACCCGGATACGCGCCCTTATGACACCATCTGCGCGGCGCTGACAGAATCCAGGAAGGAACTTTATTTTGCAGGGCTGGACGGCGGCCATGTGGCAGCCGTGCGCCCGTGGCTTCAGGACTTTACGGCCAGCTGGCTGAAGAACCACATCCCTTATGGCGGAGAACAGGTGCGCGACCAGATCCGCGCGGTGTATGACTGCGGGTATGACGAGTGGCTTTTGTGGGACGCGGCCTGCACCTACGACTGGGATGGCCTGCTGACCCCGGAGGCAGCAGACGCTGAGACTGAAGAGATCGCGGCATCCAGAGCCATGCTTCCAGAGACCACCTACGCGCCAGAAGAAGCGGGGCATGATGCCCTGACCGTGACGGAGGGGGCACAGAATGGAGACAGCGCGGCAGTTTCCGGCAGAGCCGGAACAGGTCTGACGGTGGGGGATTTTCCGGCGGGCCAGGCGCTTTCCGAGGCGTTGGAAACGGCAGAAGAACCAGGCACTCCGCCGGAGACCGGAACCACGCTGCCGCCGACGGCGTAGGGCAGAAGCGGAAAGTCTGGCAGGAGGGAAGTTTGCAGTACCAGGTGCGACAGCACAGTTAACGAGGATGATGCTGTGGCGGAATGCAGAAAACCCGGAGACAGGAATGAACAAAGACAGGAACAAAAAAGAGACAGGAAGAGTGACATGACAGAGCGAATCGTAAGACCGGGCGAATTTTACCGGCATTTTAAAAATAAACTGTACCAGATCGTAGCGGTAGCCAGGCACTCGGAAACCGGTGAGCGCATGGTGGTTTATCAGGCGCTTTACGGGGACTATGGTGTGTATGCGCGTCCCTATGAGATGTTCACCAGTGAGGTGGATCATGAGAAATACCCGGAGGTAAGACAGAAGTGGCGGTTTGAGCGGGTGGAGCCTGGGCAGAGCCTCACAGAAAACGGGCAGATGGCGGCAGGCTGCCGAAATACGGACAGCCGAAAAGCAGCGGATATGGCAGCAGAACCACAAGTTTCATCCCGGGACACGGAAAGTGATTCCAGCCGGCACTATGCGGACCGCACGCCGGATCCGGCCTTTCTGGAGTTTCTGGATACAGAAGATTTTGAACTTCGCATGGAATGCTTAAAAGCCCTGGAGGAGCGCATCACCCAGCAGGAGCTGGACAGCATGTACCTGGTGCTGGATATGAAGCCGGAGCGCGGCTCTTTGCAGGAACAGCTTTACGCAGTGCGCCGCTTCCTTACCATGCAGAAACGCTATGACGGCAGCCGCCTGCGCTAAAACATCGGCACTGGCAGCAGGCCAGATCAGAACTGCCATCAGGAGGAATCATGCTATTTGATATTGAAGAAGAACTGAAAAAACTCCCATCCCAGCCGGGCGTGTACATCATGCACGACGCAAAGGACGAGATTATCTATGTTGGTAAAGCCATCAGCCTAAAGAACCGGGTGCGCCAGTATTTTCAGAGCAGCCGTGGTAAGACCGCTAAGATCCAGCAGATGGTGTCCCGCATTGCGCGGTTCGAGTACATTGTGACGGATTCGGAGCTGGAGGCACTGGTGCTGGAGTGTAACCTTATCAAGGAGCATCAGCCTCGCTACAACACCATGCTAAAGGATGACAAGGCCTATCCGTACATCCGGGTCACGGTGGGAGAGGATTTTCCGCGGGTGCAGTTCGCCCGCACTATGAAAAAGGACAAGAGCCGGTATTTCGGTCCCTACACCAGTGCCGGAGCAGTCAAGGATACCATTGACCTGATTCATAAGTTGTACAAAGTGCGGATCTGTAACCGTTTTTTGCCGAGGGATATCGGCAAAGACCGACCCTGTTTAAACTACCATATCAGGCAGTGCGACGCGCCGTGTCAGGGTTATATCAGCAAGGAAGAATACGCGGAGCACATCAGACAGGTGCTGGAGTTTCTGAATGGCCACTATGACAATCTGTTAAAGCGTCTGGAAAACCAGATGATGGAAGCTGCAGAAAGGATGGAATATGAAAAAGCCGCGGAGTACCGGGATCTGCTCTCCAGCGTGAAAAAGGTGGCTCAGAAGCAGAAAATCACCAGCAGCAGTATGGAGGACCGGGACATCATCGCCATGGCCATGAACGATACCGACGCGGTGGTGCAGGTCTTCTTTGTGCGGGAAGGCAAGCTCATCGGCCGGGATCATTTCGGCATCCGCATCGGCGCGGAGAAGGAAATCCGCCAGATCCTTACCAGCTTTGTGAAGCAGTTTTACGCAGGAACTCCGTTTCTGCCAAAAGAGCTGTGGGTGCAGCAGGAGCTGGACGATATGGAGGTCATTGAGCAGTGGCTTAGCGCAAGAAGAGGCCAGAAGGTCCGCATTGTCGTGCCGAAAAAGGGAGAGAAGGAGCGGCTGGTGGAACTGGCCCAGAAGAACGCGTCCATGGTGCTGCGGCAGGATTTCGAGCGCAACCAGAGAGATGAGATGCGCACCATCGGTGCCATGAACGAGGTGGCATCCTGGCTGGGACTTACCGGCGTGCGCCGGATGGAAGCCTTCGATATTTCCAACATTTCCGGCTATGAGTCGGTGGGCTCCATGGTGGTGTATGAGGATGGCAAGCCGAAGCGCAGCGATTACCGCAAGTTCCGCATCAAGACCGTTATCGGGCCGAACGATTACGCGTCCATGCGGGAGGTGCTGACGCGCCGCTTTACCCACGGCCTGGAGGAACTGTCCCAGCTAAAGGAGCAGGGAGTGGAAAAGAACTTCGGAAGCTTTACCCGGTTCCCGGACATCCTGATGATGGATGGCGGCCGGGGGCAGGTAAACATTGCAGAAGAGGTTCTGGCGGAGCTGGGACTTTCTATTCCGGTCTGCGGCATGGTCAAGGATGACAATCACCGGACCCGGGGGCTGTACTATCAGAACGTGGAGATTCCGATTGACCGGCATTCTGAAGGCTTCCGTCTCATTACCAGAATCCAGGATGAAGCACACCGGTTTGCCATTGAGTACCATCGAAGCCTGCGCGGCAAGAGCCAGGTGCGCTCGGTGCTGGATGACATTCCGGGCATTGGAGACACCAGGAGAAGGGCGCTGATGAAGCACTTCAAATCCATCGAGGCTGTGCAGGCCGCCAGTGAGGAAGAACTCGCCCAGGTTCCGGGCATGAACCGGGCCGCGGCGGAGAACGTGTACCGGTTCTTCCGGAAGAAAAAGGACGATATTCCAATCGAGGTCGTGGAAGAAACGGGAAATATGTAAGGCAGGACAATGCAGATTTCGGATTGCACGAAATCCACACGCGGCATAACCTGCCAACGCGGATGACAACCAACTGGATTTATGGTATGATAAACGTATTCTGAGAACAGATACAGCCGCAGGTTCCAATCGGGCTGAATAAACAAGATAAAGGAGCGGGGCAATATGTACGGTGTAACGATTACAGAACTGATCAAAAAAATGAAAATGAAAAATGTGCTTCCCGAGATTGACACGGACAAGGTGGTATTAAGCCACCCGGATGTAAACCGTCCGGCATTGCAGTTGACCGGTTTTTTTGACCATTTTGACCGGGAACGTGTCCAGATCATCGGCTATGTGGAGCAGGCTTATATCAATACTCTTCCGCGGGAGGTGCGGGTAGAGCGTTATGACAAGCTTCTTTCCAGTGAGATTCCGTGCGTGGTTTACAGCCGCGGCCAGGAGCCGGATGAAGACATGCAGGATCTGTGCCTGCACTATCAGGTGCCATTAATGGTATCCGACAAGAGCACTTCTGACCTGATGGCAGAGGTTATCCGCTGGCTGAAGGTAAAGCTGGCGCCGTGCATCAGCATTCACGGCGTTCTGGTTGATGTATTCGGCGAGGGTGTCCTGATCATGGGTGAGAGCGGCATCGGCAAGAGCGAGGCGGCACTGGAGCTCATTAAGCGCGGACACCGTCTGGTATCCGATGATGTGGTTGAAATCCGCAAGGTCAGCGACGCAACTCTGGTAGGAAGCGCGCCGGATATCACCAAGCATTTCATCGAACTGCGCGGTATCGGCATCATTGATGTTAAGTCCTTGTACGGTGTTGAGAGTGTAAAAGATACCCAGAATATCGACATGGTCATCAAGCTGGAGGACTGGGATAAGGATAAAGAATACGATCGGCTGGGCCTGGAGGACCGTTACACGGAGTTTCTCGGCAACCAGGTGGTCTGCCACAACATCCCGATCCGTCCGGGCAGAAACCTGGCTATCATCGTAGAGTCCGCGGCGGTTAACTATCGTCAGAAGAAGATGGGCTACAACGCGGCTCAGGAGCTGTACAACCGTGTACAGGCAAATCTCGGCAACAAATAGGCATGCCGGAAAGAATAAAGAAATAAAGGCAGAACAGAGATTATGAAACAGGCAGCAGAAAGACTGAAACAGGCGGTGAGCGCAGGTGTATTCCTGACAGATGAGCCCATGAGCCGCCATACCACCTTCCGCACGGGAGGTCCGGCGGACATTTACATCGAGCCGTCCTGCGCGGAAGAATTAAAGCAGGTGCTGGATATCTGCCGGGAAGAAAACCTGGCGTATACCATCATTGGAAATGGCAGCAACCTTCTGGTAGGCGACAAAGGTTACCGGGGCGTGCTGATCTCTTTTGGGAAGCCATTTGGACAGGTCGCAGTGGAAGGCACTCAGGTGCGGGCGGGTGCCGGAGCCCTGCTTTCCGTTGTGGCAAAGCAGGCCCTGAATGCGTCCCTGACCGGCTTTGAGTTCGCGGCCGGTATTCCAGGCGCCATCGGCGGTGCCGTGGTCATGAATGCAGGGGCATACGGTGGAGAGCTGTGCCAGGTCTTAAAAGAGGCAACGGTCCTCACACCGGAGAGCGAGGTCAGAATCCTTCCGGCTGCGGAACTGGAGCTTGGTTACCGCACCAGCTGTGTTCAGAAAAACGGTTATATGGTACTGGAGGCAGTGCTGGAATTACAGCCGGGAAACGCAGAAAAAATCCGTGCGGTTATGGATGAGCTGGCATCAAAACGCAAAGAAAACCAGCCGCTGGAATACCCGAGCGCGGGCAGTACCTTTAAGCGTCCGGCAGGCCATTTCGCAGGCAAGCTGATCCAGGACGCAGGCCTTCGCGGTTTTACCGTAGGAGGCGCCCAGGTGTCAGAAAAACACTGCGGCTTTGTGATCAACCGGGATCATGCTACTTCGGCCGATATTCTTTCCCTGTGCAGACAGGTACAGGATCAGGTAAAGGCGCAGTATGGCGTAGATCTGGAGCTGGAAGTGAAGCTGCTTGGTGAATTTTAGAAACGGAGAAAACAGATGAGACTGGTAATCGTGACGGGAATGTCAGGAGCCGGAAAGACGTCGGCCCTGAAAATGCTGGAGGACCTTGGGTTTTACTGTGTAGACAATTTGCCGATCCCTCTGATGGAGGCGTTTGTGGAGCTTGTCATGCAGAAACCGGCGGCCCATGAGGAGGTGGCGCTTGGAATTGATATCCGGAGCGGAGAGGAGCTTCCTCAGCTGGAGCAGGTTCTGGAAAACTGGAAAGCACAGCAGGTTCCTTATGAAATCCTGTTTCTCGACAGCAGTGACACCACGCTGGTCAAGCGTTATAAGGAAACCAGACGTTCTCATCCCCTTGCGGGAAAAGGCCGGGTGGACAGCGGCATCCAGCTGGAGCGGGAAAAGCTTGCGTTTATTAAGCAGCAGGCAAATGTGATCCTGGATACCAGCAGCCTTCTTACCAGGGAGCTGCGCAAGGAGTTGGAGAAAATCTTTGTCCAGGACCGGCGGTATCAGAATCTGTTCATCACGGTGCTGTCTTTTGGTTTTAAATATGGGATTCCCAATGACGCGGATCTGGTGTTTGACGTGCGTTTTCTGCCGAATCCTTACTATGTGGAGGCCCTGCGCAGTCACACGGGACAGGAGGCGGAGGTCCAGGCCTATGTGCGCCAGGGCGGCACGGCAGACAAATTCCTCTCCATGCTTTACGAGATGCTGGATTTTCTCATTCCAAACTATGTGCAGGAGGGGAAAAACCAGCTCGTCATTGCCATTGGCTGTACCGGCGGGAAACACCGCTCTGTCACCGTGGCGAATGCGCTGTACCAGCATTTAAGCGGGCTTGAGGAATACGGACTGAAGATTGAGCACCGTGATATTGAGAGGTAGCAGGATATGTCATTTTCTTCTAAGGTAAAGGAAGAACTTTCCAGGCAGCTTTCTCCGGCCAGGCACTGCCAGATCGCGGAGATCGCGGCAATCTTAAGCCTTTGCGGGCGTATCCAGATTTCGGAGAATAACCGCTACCGGGTGAAGATCCACACGGAAAATGAGGCAGTTGCAAGAAAGTACTTTACATTATTGAAAAAAACATTTAATATAAGAATTGATGTCTCCATACGGCAGGGCATCGGGAACCACAAAAACAGGACCTGCACCGTGGCAGTTACCCATCACGAGGACGCCATGCGGGTGCTTCAGGCAGTGAAACTCATTGATCCATACGGGGAAATCGAGGAGAATCTGTCCCTGGCCCAGAACGTGGTCCTCATGCAGAACTGCTGCAAACGTGCCTTCATACGGGGGGCATTTCTGGCAGCAGGTTCCATCAGCGATCCGGAAAAGTTTTACCATTTTGAGATTGCCTGCGCGACCGAAGCAAAGGCAAAGCAGATTCAGGGCCTCATCCTTTCCATGGGAATCGAAGCCAAGATCGTGCTGCGGAAGAAATATTTCGTGGTTTACATCAAAGAGGGAAGCCAGATCGTTGATATCTTAAACGTCATGGAAGCACCAGTTGCGCTTATGGAGCTGGAGAACATCCGCATTCTCAAGGAGATGCGCGGGAGTGTGAACCGGCAGGTAAACTGTGAGACAGCCAATGTCAACAAGACGGTATCGGCGGCAGTCAAGCAGATGGAAGATATCATATACATCAGAGATACGGCAGGGTTTGACAGTCTGCCGGACAATCTGAGGGAAATCGCAGAGTTAAGGCTGGCCAGACCGGAGGCTACGCTGAAAGAGCTGGGAGAAGCTCTGGACCCGCCGGTTGGGAAATCAGGTGTCAACCATCGTCTCAGAAAACTGGGAAATATGGCAGAACGGTTGAGACAGGAAAGGCCTGACACAGGGGCATGACAGAGAGAGAAGAGCCTTTGATCATGTCCGAAAACGAGGAGGATAATTATGTTAAAGAAAACGATCACCATTGGACTTTCATCCGGACTTGAGGCAAGACCAGTCGCTATGCTGGTTCAGATTGCGAGCCAGTTTGACAGTCAGATCTATGTAGAGAACAACAATGCCCGCGTGAATGCGAAGAGCATTATGGGTATGATGACACTTGGCATGGGCGCTGGTGAGGAGATTACCGTTTCTGCTGACGGAGACGATGAGAACGAAGCACTTGACAACATTGAAAAATACTTAAAGGGCGAGAAATAAGATCCTACCGATCCTTTCCCCAAAAGTTAGTCTATACAAGAGATGCTGAAGCGGCAGGGTGGAAATGATATTTCCGCCCTGTTTTTATGAGGATATAAAGGAGAAGACAGTGGCATTTACACATTTGCACGTCCATACAGAGTACAGTCTGCTGGACGGTTCCTGTAAGATCAAAGAGCTGGCGGCGCGGGCCAAAGAGCTTGGCATGGACAGCATGGCCATCACCGACCATGGCGTTATGTATGGCGTCATTGACTTTTACCGTGCGGCAAGGGAAGTGGGCATCAAGCCCATCATCGGCTGCGAGGTTTATGTGGCGCCCGGTTCCCGCTTTGAACGGGAAAACACCAATAGCGAGGACCGCTACTATCATCTGGTTTTGCTGGCGGAAAATGATACCGGATACCACAACCTTATGAAAATCGTGTCCAAGGGATTTGTGGACGGCTTTTATTATAAGCCCCGTGTGGATTATGAGGTGCTGGAAACCTACCATGAGGGCGTCATTGCCCTCAGTGCCTGCCTGGCGGGCGAGGTGCAGCGCTATCTGGCCCGGGGCATGTACGAGGAGGCCTGCAGGTCTGCAAGGCATTATGAAGAGATCTTTGGAAAAGGCAACTTCTTTTTGGAGCTGCAGGACCACGGAATTTCCACCCAGAAAATGGTAAACCAGGGCCTGATGCGCATGAGCCGGGAGCTTTCCATGGATCTGGTGGCAACCAACGATATTCATTACATTCTGGCAGAGGATGCGGCAGCTCACGACATTCTGCTGTGTATCCAGACCGGCAAGAAGGTGTCTGATGAGAACCGTATGCGTTACGAGGGCGGCCAGTACTATGTGAAGTCTGAGGAAGAGATGCGGGCGCTGTTTCCATACGCCCAGGAAGCCATCGATAACACCCATAAGATCGCGGAGCGCTGCAACGTTGAGATCGAGTTTGGCGTGACAAAGCTGCCGAAGTACGAGGTGCCGGAGGGATACGATTCCTGGAGCTATCTGAATAAGCTGTGCCAGGATGGCATGGCGAAGCGTTACCCAAATGATGATGGAACCCTGCAGGAACGCCTTTCCTACGAGCTGGGTGTAATCCACAACATGGGGTATGTGGATTACTTCCTGATCGTATGGGATTTCATTCATTTCGCAAGATCCCACGACATCATGGTCGGTCCGGGACGAGGGTCCGCAGCGGGAAGTATCGTTTCCTACTGTCTGGAGATCACTAATATCGATCCGGTGCGCTATGATCTGCTCTTTGAGCGTTTCCTGAACCCGGAACGAGTATCCATGCCGGATATCGATATTGACTTCTGCTTCGAACGCAGGCAGGAAGTCATCGATTACGTGGTCGAGAAATACGGAAAGGATCAGGTGGTACAGATCGTTACCTTCGGTACCCTGGCGGCCAAGGGTGTTGTGCGGGATGTGGGACGTGTTCTGGACCTTCCGTACGCCCGCTGTGACGCGATCGCAAAGATGATCCCGGGAGATCTCGGCATGACCCTGGAAAAGGCCTTAAAGCAGAGTCCGGATCTGCGTGAGGCCTATCAGAATGATGATGAGGTGCGCTACCTCATCGACATGGCCAGACGCCTGGAGGGCCTTCCGCGTCATACCTCCATGCACGCGGCCGGCGTGGTGATCGGCCAGCGGGCCATGGATGAGTTTGTTCCGCTTTCCCGCGCATCAGACGGTACCATTACCACACAGTTTACCATGACGACGCTGGAGGAGCTTGGACTGTTAAAGATGGACTTTTTAGGCCTCCGAACCCTGACTGTCATTCAGAATGCGGTGCGTCAGGCAGAGGAAAACTACGGCGTTCATCTGGTTATGGAAGAAATTGATTATAATGATAAAGATGTCCTGGCATCCATTGGCACCGGAAAGTGCGATGGCATCTTCCAGCTGGAGAGTTCGGGAATGAAAAGCTTCATGAAGGAGCTGCGGCCCGAAAACCTGGAGGATATCATTGCGGGAATTTCTCTCTATCGTCCGGGACCGATGGATTTCATTCCGCGTTATTTGAAAGGAAAGAATGATAAGGACTCCATCACATATGAATGTCCGCAGCTGGAGCATATTCTGGGACCGACCTATGGCTGTATCGTCTACCAGGAACAGGTTATGCAGATCGTTCGCGATCTGGCGGGCTATACCATGGGCCGAAGCGATCTGGTGCGCCGTGCCATGTCCAAGAAGAAGGCGGCGGTCATGGAGAAGGAACGCCAGAATTTTGTGTACGGCAATCAGGAAGAAAACGTAAAGGGCTGTATTGAGAATGGCATTGATGAGAAGACTGCAAATCATATTTATGATGAGATGATCGATTTCGCAAGATACGCTTTTAACAAATCCCATGCAGCCTGCTATGCGGTGGTTGCATATCAGACGGCGTATCTGAAATACTATTATCCGAAGGAGTTCTTCGCGGCACTTATGACTTCTGTTATGGACAATGTGGGTAAGGTGTCGGAGTACATTCTGACCTGCCGCCAGATGGGCATTCGTATCCTGCCGCCTGACATCAACGAAGGGCAGAGCGGTTTCTCTGTTTCCGGTGATGCGATCCGATATGGTCTGTCGGCAATCAAGAGCATTGGACGCAATGTGGTGGACGAGATCATCCGGGAGCGTCAGAATAACGGCCTTTTTACCTCCATTGATGATTTTGTGGAGCGCATGGGCGGCCGTGAGGTGAATAAGCGTACCCTGGAGAATTTCATCAAGGCCGGTGCCATGGATTCTCTTCCGGGCAACCGGAGACAGAAGACCATGATTGCGCCGGAACTTCTGGATCAGAAAAATAAGGACCGCAAAAATGTGCTGGAGGGTCAGCTGAGCCTTTTTGATTTTGCGGCAGAGGAAGAAAAGCAGCAATACCAGATCACCATGCCGAAGGTGCCGGAGTTTCCGAAGGGAGAACTTTTGGCCTTCGAGAAGGAGACACTTGGCATCTATGTCAGTGGTCATCCGATGGATGAGTATCTTGAAACCTGGAAAAACAGCATTACCGCCAAAACAACCGATTTTATGGTGGATGAGGAGACAGGAAGAGCTGTTGTGGAAGACGGCGCCCGGGCGCCCATTGGCGGCATGATAACAGCCAGGACCGTAAAGCTTACGAAGAATGGCCAGCAGATGGCCTTTGTGACTCTGGAGGATATGGTTGGTTCCGTGGAAGTCATCGTCTTCCCGCGGGATTACGAGAATAAGAAGCAGCTCCTGAATGAGGATGCAAAGGTGTTTATCAGCGGACGTACCTCCATTGGGGATGACCCGGCAGGACGGCTGATCTGTGAGCAGGTGATCCCCTTTGACGAGGTTCCGAAGGATCTGTGGCTGAAGTTTGCCGATAAGACCGAGTATGATGCCCGGTGGCCGGAAGTGACGGAAATTCTGAGGGGCTCTGATGGCCATGATACCGTGATCATTTATCTGGAAAAGGAACGGGCAAAGAAGGTTCTTCCCGCAAACTGGCATGTGGCAGCGTCAACAGAAGTGACGGAAAAGCTGATGAAAATAATTGGTGAAAAGAATGTCAAAGTTGTGGAAAAGGGATTGAAAAGATAGAAAAAATGTTTTAGAATACAGTTTGTATGAAAAAAAGTGCATCTATATAAAATAAACGGAATGGAAATCGCGTAGCGCTTTCTGCACGAGACAGAGAGCTCATCGCGAAAACGAAGGGTAACAGGAGGAGACAACTATGGCAAAGCAAGTAAAGACAATCGGTGTCCTGACAAGCGGAGGAGATGCTCCGGGCATGAACGCAGCCATCCGTGCGGTGGTTCGTACTGCCATCAGTAAGGGTATGAAGGTAAAAGGAATCATGCGTGGCTACGCAGGACTTTTACAGGAAGAGATCGTAGACATGAGCAGTACCGATGTGTCCAATATCATTTTCCGTGGAGGTACCATCCTGTATACAGCAAGATGTATGGAGTTTGTAACTCCGGAAGGCCAGGAACAGGGCGCGGAGATCTGCCGCAAGCATGGCATTGACGGTATCGTAGTCATTGGTGGTGACGG
>ERZ780144.2236-NODE-2236-length-17463-cov-8.710248_pt1 | contig 17463 bp, 10 predicted proteins | sample MGYA00511380_ERZ780144 | MGnify/ENA primary metagenome ERZ780144 (study PRJEB29588, sample SAMEA1965858) | human gut metagenome | biome: human gut; feature: human-associated habitat; material: faeces | place: Denmark | collected 2008/2010 ... | reverse complement strand
GAGGGACTATTTGATTAATATTAACTTCGTCCCAATTTTAACGGGACACTAATGAAAATCGTGTAACACACGAATCGCATTTTGTTGCTTGCGTAATCCGTAAAGATTATGACAATCAACGTCGTATGTCGCAGAGACGCTATCAACAGAAACCGTTTAGCCCCTCTTGCTCTTGTCTTTACCCATGACCGCCGCCGTAAGTTCGTCGGTCTGGGCATTTCGGAAGCTTTGGTGCATTGGGATTTCGACAAGCAACAACCTACCGCCGACTGCCCCGATAGAGCAGAAATACAGTTTCAAATAACCTCCAAGATACGTGAATACGAGAAGAAAATCAAAAAGTTGGAGGTGCTGGAAATTCCCGTTACATTCGATACGCTGTTTGAACAGAACGGCAAACGAATCAACTGCACGGTCGGGGAGTACTTCAAACAGATTATCGAACGCTTGGAAAAAGTCGAAAAGTACAGTTCCGCCAGCAAACATAAGGTAACGTTGGTCCTTGTGTCGCAATTCCGCTCGGTCAATATGCGTTTTGATGAATTGGATTTGACGTATTTAAGGGAGTTTGAAATCTTCTTGAGTCAAAAGGGTAATGTAAACAACAGTTGCAATTATGCAGCATTCCAATACTGCCGGTTGTATCTTATTGAAATTCTACATCAAACCACAACACACTGCAAATGTATACAATTTACTTTATGTTGTATCTTATCGAAATTCTACATCAAACCACAACATGAGCCACTGGCGAGCCACATCCCAAGGTGTTGTATCTTATCGAAATTCTACATCAAACCACAACTTCGCTGTATACTCGGTTACACTGCTTTGGGTTGTATCTTATCGAAATTCTACATCAAACCACAACAACTTCGAGAAGCGCACTGGGAACTTTTTCGTTGTATCTTATCGAAATTCTACATCAAACCACAACATTTATCGCAGATGATTGGCCCATCCTCAGTTGTATCTTATCGAAATTCTACATCAAACCACAACAAGAACAATGGAGCAACAGCTATCAAAATGTTGTATCTTATCGAAATTCTACATCAAACCACAACGGATTCGGAATCCGACACGTACGCAGGCCGGTTGTATCTTATCGAAATTCTACATCAAACCACAACCCTAATTTCAGTATCGAGTTTTTCGACAAGTTGTATCTTATCGAAATTCTACATCAAACCACAACTTCCCGTTGCACTTCTACGCTACGTAGTTGTTGTATCTTATCGAAATTCTACATCAAACCACAACTCGGGTACCACCACTCCCAATTCCGCTCTTGTTGTATCTTATCGAAATTCTACATCAAACCACAACCAAAATACACGGAGCATTGGGCGTTCCATAGTTGTATCTTATCGAAATTTTACATCAAACCACAACAGAGGGCGAACGTTATGCGGAATTTGCGAGTTGTATCTTATCGAAATTCTACATCAAACCACAACTAACAGGCCGCACGTTAAACGGTTTCGACGGTTGTATCTTATCGAAATTCTACATCAAACCACAACTCCGTCATCATTAACTTATTCAGCACGCCCGTTGTATCTTATCGAAATTCTACATCAAACCACAACAACGGTTGCGTTTTCAGTTGCGACGGCCTGTTGTATCTTATCGAAATTCTACATCAAACCACAACTAAAAGCTATTAAATATCCAAAATTTGGAGGTTGTATCTTATCGAAATTCTACATCAAACCACAACGAGTAAATGATGTTTATCAGGAAAGACAGTTGTATCTTATCGAAATTCTACATCAAACCACAACAAGCGGACGAATCTTGCGGCCGATACTGATGTTGTATCTTATCGAAATTCTACATCAAACCACAACTCTTTTGCGTCGAATTCAAGCACAACCTTTGTTGTATCTTATCGAAATTCTACATCAAACCACAACCGTATGACGAGGCTCTTGGTCAGTTATCTGTTGTATCTTATCGAAATTCTACATCAAACCACAACAACAACTTTACTTCCGAGGAAGGCTTTCCGGTTGTATCTTATCGAAATTCTACATCAAACCACAACAGTTGCTGATGTTGAAATACTTGTCGCTGTGTTGTATCTTATCGAAATTCTACATCAAACCACAACATGCCGCCCAGCAGGCCGAAAACGTAATCCGTTGTATCTTATCGAAATTCTACATCAAACCACAACTCTTTGGTTTCCCGCCTCAACGTCCGTATCGTTGTATCTTATCGAAATTCTACATCAAACCACAACGAACTACCGATCCTATCGAGGCGATTGGGGTTGTATCTTATCGAAATTCTACATCAAACCACAACAAAAACTCGCGCAACATGTTCGCATTCGACGTTGTATCTTATCGAAATTCTACATCAAACCACAACTTCCCGCAAATCAAAGACGAGAACGGTGATGTTGTATCTTATCGAAATTCTACATCAAACCACAACATCGACCGTATCGTTTCTTCTCCTGTCGTGTTGTATCTTATCGAAATTCTACATCAAACCACAACGGCGTCGAGTTTTTTGACAATACGATAGTTGTTGTATCTTATCGAAATTCTACATCAAACCACAACTCCGGCGGCGCTCCGGTTGCTCCCGGCGGCGTTGTATCTTATCGAAATTCTACATCAAACCACAACATCTTAGATACCTTAAACCAGAGGACGACGGTTGTATCTTATCGAAATTCTACATCAAACCACAACTAGTTAGCAGCTAACATAGAAGAAGTTTCCGTTGTATCTTATCGAAATTCTACATCAAACCACAACCCTCCCTTTGATCAGCTTGTCAGACCAATGTTGTATCTTATCGAAATTCTACATCAAACCACAACAATGTTCTCTACAACACGATTCGTTCTGCGTTGTATCTTATCGAAATTCTACATCAAACCACAACACCGGGTTAATCACTGGCGCGCTCGGTCAGTTGTATCTTATCGAAATTCTACATCAAACCACAACATTGCGAACTCTCCTATTGCATGCTTCTTGGTTGTATCTTATCGAAATTCTACATCAAACCACAACAACTCAATTGGGAGAAGGAAGTTCCCGTTCGTTGTATCTTATCGAAATTCTACATCAAACCACAACCCTCGGCTCCCCTTGATCAATATAGCTCGCGTTGTATCTTATCGAAATTCTACATCAAACCACAACTCCTGCCTTTGTATTAGTGAGGAAACAGCCGTTGTATCTTATCGAAATTCTACATCAAACCACAACACCGGCTTGATCACTGGCGCGCTCGGTCAAGTTGTATCTTATCGAAATTCTACATCAAACCACAACGTCGGGCCTCATATTGATTGATAAAGTGTTACTTACGGGCTGTCTGCCACTATAAAAATACGATCGGGTGTTCCGACGAAGCCAGTTTGATGCATTTTCCGTATTTCAAAGAACGAAAATAACGATTTATCAGAAAAATTCCAATTGTTGCGGAATTTCCGGTTTTGCTCGTTCGCTTTTACCCCAAAAATTTAATATGTCTCCATACTGTTTGTCCGTTACAGCAAGAATACTTGTAAATCCTGTCGGAGGCATCGATCGTCGAACCCGCTTAATGTGAACCTGCATATTCTCCTTCGATGCACAATGGCGCACATAGACTGAATACTGCATCATTGTGAAACCATCTTTTTCCAACGCCTTGCGAAATTGCACCGCATGACGTCGTTCCGTTTTTGTATTGGTTGGCAAATCAAAAAAGACAAACAACCACATGATTCGATAAGCATTCAAGCGTACTTCTGACATTCGACTACTCCAATAAAGGATATGCAATCTTTTTTTGGGTTCCAGCAAAGCATTTAGCCAGGGAAGAGGCTGAAAACATAAGTCCTACTTCGAGAGGTCGCACAACCTTGTCGAAACGAGTATCGACAAACAGGAGCCGCAACAGTTCGCCTTTCACCTTTTTGGTCAGTTGTGTATTCCCGTTTCTGTAAAGTTGGCAGACCAATTCGTCGACATACGGTCGATAGGGTTCCATTACGTCATCGGCCAGCGGAAAGGAGTTGTAACGATTCCGATGGAAGATCCCGAATGCTGGGAACAGTCCGGAGCCCATGATCGCACGGGCCACGGCGGCTCGCAGGATCGTATAGCCGTAATTGAGCAGGTTGTTGGGCGGCGAACCTTCGCGGGAACGGTAAAATTCGGCACCGAACAGTTCTGACCAGTAGATTCTCGCTGCTATGCCCTCCCGGTTGTCGGCGTCGGCGCTCTTGACATTCATGTAGCAGGGTTTCAGTTTGTCTCCGTCATACCCCAGCTTCCGCAGCAAGGCAGCCTGGTTGCGGATTTTGGTCTCGACGATCTGTTTCCAAAGGCCCTTCTTCAGCGGTTCGGATGCAGCGATCTGCATCCGATAATGTTCACCTTGCGTTCTGTTTGAATCCAAATTCATCAACAAGGCGTTCGGCATTCGGTTCTCTCCGCACAGGATAACTGCCACGTTGTTGTCCGACAGCGCATTCAAGAGCGGCAGCGTGATGGAGGTCTGCTGGTCCTCCAGCACCACGAAGCCGATATCCTCGATCGGGATGCTTTTCCGTTGGTCGGGGGCCTCGCGCGTGTGGATGATCATCTGGCCGTTGCGCAGGCTCAAACAGTAGGGTGTCGAAAAAAACAAGGTTCGTTTCAGCATGGCCGGTCATCTTTGAATTTTATCTCGCCCGTTACGGTCAGTTCGAAATCATAACCTTCCACCAACATGTTAAAATTGGAAACGCTGAGGCGCAATTTCGGTGATGGATTGGATTGGCAGAATTGAGAGGTCCCAGCTCCATATAAGGAGGTAAGTGTTTTCTGATCTCGGGCCTCCTGATGAAAGAGGAACTGTACCCGTCCTTCTGCAGCCATTGCTGTTACCTTGTAGAGTCGTTTTACCAACTCCTTGCGGGTACATTCATAAAGTTCTGCCGGGGTATTTTCATAAAACAGGACCATGGTCCCCGTTTTTAAGATGTATTTCAAGGGGAAACCGTTCGTGTCGGTCTGCGGTACCAGATCGGGGCGGGCTTCCCGGTCAGCGCTGGCTTTGAAATATTGGGCAGCTTCGAGGTTGCTGACGAGTTCAAAGGTGCGTTTCGTTTTGCCCTTTTTGTCCTGGCCCTCATAGATGACCGTGCAATAGTTCCCCTCATTTACGACATGATAATCCCGCTTGTACTCTTTTGCAGATAGGTCGCGCTGTTTTTTTAGCGCGATCGGATGTTTGACACTCGGTGTGAAGATCCGCACCTTGCGGATGGGAATGCCCTTTTCCCGGTTCATCCAGATCGTGTATTCATCGGGATTCATCGCCGTCTTGAATCCGACCTCGTCGATTGCCTCCCGTACGCGATCCCGGACTGCATCGTCGATAATCTTGTCGATGTCCGTCGGCTGTAACTGCGCGAGCGATTTGCGGATGACATAGCGGATCTCTCCATCCTGCTTAATAGCGCCGTAGAAGGTATCCTGATGCAACCGGCAGCGAGCCGTGTCTCCTTGCTGGTAGATTGGTTCCCCGTCGGCATTCAACTTTATCCGGCCGCGAACCCGTAACTTCCTGCGCGTCTGTTTGGTCATGTTGTCGGGCGTGTGGTGGGCAACGAGCAGTTCGTCGGCCGCCGCCTTGACATCTTCGGTAAAGGTCGGCCAGGGTTTCTCGAAGCGGGGTTTGCCGCTTTCGCCGTAGCCGTATCGCTCCTCGTCGGCGACATATTGCGCCCAGCGGTCGTACTCCCGGCGGCCGATACAGGCGATCGTGATGGCGTCGATGCAGTGGTGGACGTGGTTCGTGCGCTCCTTGCGGGCATACTCCTCCTGCAGTCCCCACATCTTGCGGAACGCGGCGGTCGTGGAACCTTTGACCGTATAGATTCGGTCAAAAACCGTCTTCAGATAGAGCCGTGCATATTTGCCGATGATGCCGATGTCGACTCCCTGCCGATTGCTGAATCCTTCGGGAATCTCGGCCATGGTGAAGCGTTCGTATTTCCCGCGCCAGTAGTCGAGTTGCATCTGCAAATAGTGACGGCGCTGAATGGCGTCGTCCTTTTCGGATTTAATCGCTGCGCTTTTGCTCCTGCGAACCTGGGCTTCAATCTGCTTTTGCAGACTCTCCATTTTTTCCCGCCAACCAAACGATTCGATCCGCTCCATGATCTCGACATGGTTGGACAACTCGGCCGGCAGTTTCGCCCGTTTTGTCTCCCGGTTGAACCGGTTTTCGCAGAGCGTCTTGTTCATCTGCGAGTCATCGCCGCCGCGAGCCTGCGGGAGCGTGTGCTCGATGTCGAAATCCGGAGCCGACCCGACGAAGTCCGAAATGCGGATTTGCCGCCCGGTATAGGGACAGACGTGCTGCTGTTCTTCCCACAGCCGGTATTTCAGCACTTCGTCGTCCGAGGGTTTTATCTCGCGGCCGGTTTCGGCGGCATACTGGCTGTGGATCTCTTCGGCATATTTCCGATTCTCAACCTCCCGTTCCCGCTGATACTGCTCGATGGCCTTCCGCCTGTTCGCATCATTGAGTCCGCGGGCGAATTCAATCCGGATCTTCGTGTCTCGGTCGATCCTGCCTTCGCGTAACAGCGTGTTTATCAGGTTGCGCAATCGGAACAGGGCCCGCATGGCCATCGGGTTGCGAATGGTCGCAGTACGTGGAGAGCCGAGTTGCAGAATGCCATTTGCCTTGGGTTGCGCATCCGGATAGGTCTCGATTTTCGAGGGATGATAAAGACGGATCAGACGAGAGGCATCCAATCCATGATCGCTGAAATAGTCGGCAATGCGGTGCTCCTTTGAATCGAACTTGTTATACGGATTTCGCTTGTAGTCAAGCAGCAGCGAGGCGATGTCCTGTTCGATTTCATGCCGACGGCTTTCGTCGGCATAGACCTCCTTCGGAAGTGCCGCCCGCAGGTTGGCCAGGAATACCGCCTCGTCGTACCGATAGCCACAGCGCAGATAGACCAGAATCTTGCCGATGGCATTTAGGCTCAACGCCGCGTAATCCTGCGGGAGTTTGATGGCTGCAAACGCTTTGGCTTGTTCATCCGTGAGTTGCAATTTTTCGCAGGCCCAGCTACGCAGCCGACCTTCGTCGTTGAACGAAAAGAGGGCGTGCCATACGTCATTCAACATCTGGTCCTCGTTTTTTCCTGCTCCAAGCAGGTAAAGGCTGCGAATCTCCGTAATCCAGTCGTCTCCGAAGATCGCTTGCAGCGATGCCGTGACGGGGCATCCCGATACGGTGGCCGTGCGGGCGAAATTGAAACGATAAGGAGCTTCTGTACGCTCCTCTTTGCAGGCATATTTCCCTTTGCCGGCGATTCTGCGGGCGATCTCTTCGAAATCGAAATAAGGCTTGCTTTTCCGGAAGAAGAGCGAACGAATCGTCTCGAACTCTTCCTGTGTCAAAGGTCGTGGAGCATTGTCGCCCGGTCCTGTAATCCGGATGTTGTTGACGAACGACAGCATCCGGAACTCCTCAAAACGGGGATGCGAAACGGGGCACCGACTCTTCGTCGGCTCGAAGGTGCATCGGCCGACTGACCCCTTCTGCGATTTGAGGTCGCGCTGGAAAAAGATTGCCCGATGCAGCGCCTTACGCCATTCGTCGGGCAATTGCTGCCGGTCGCAGATGGCATTGAACTCGGCCAGGTAGTGTTCGTTGCGCGAGGTGTATTTGTCGCGGATTCGTTCCTTGTGTTGGTACAGTCCGTAGAAATATTCTCCGAGGTACCGACACCCTGCCGCTGCTATTTCAGCCGACAGATTTTTGATACACTCCTTGACCGTGCCGTCTTCTTTCTCATTTCCTGCTTCCTTGCGATTGCTGAGGAATCCGCGTCGCTGTGCCAAATGATAAAGCGCCCGGCCAAGCAGCCAGCGCTGTGTGCGATTCCCGAGATCGAGCCGCTCGGACAGGGCTACATAACGATCGTGGTAAGGATTTCGATCCCCATTGTCGTCGGTTCGCTGCCAACGGAGGAATTCATTGTCCTGCGGGTAACGTTTCTCTTTTTGCCAGGCGGTCAACAGCTCCTCGGGCAACGGCGGGCAAAGGTCGTAACGGATGAGTATTTTGAGCAGTTCGATTTTTCGCAGACGCCGCCGGAAATAGTGGCGGCGCAGTGCCCGGGCGCTCGTCCGATCCTGAACGGCAGGTTTTTCATTGTTTTTGTCGCGGGCAACTCCCTCCTGGAAAATGTCTACACCTTTGTCAATCAGCGTATATTCGTTCTCCGATTCATCGACAAGGGCCCATCCCAGTGAGTTGGTGCCAAGGTCCAAACCCAATACTTTTGCCATATGAAGAAAGTGTTTTCTGTAAAATTAAATAAAAAATTGCAGAAATTCATCTTTTTTTACTATATTTGTGGTGTAAGAATTCTACATCTTATCACAATAAGGCTATATGCCGAAGGTTTTCAACCTATTGTCTCCGCGTACTCCGTGGAGACTTTTTTTATATTTCGTGAATAATTTAAAAACCGTCGGTTGCTATTGCGGAGTGTGCCGGCGCTGTGGCTTTTTGCCTTCGGGAGTTCATGGTGCCGAAAACAGAAGGTCGCATGTCGGACCGTCCGCCACTCGCCGTGCGACGCACCGACATGAAGCATCTCCAATTGCAGCGTTCATCAAGGGCATATCGTTGGAATATGCAGGAATACTTTATATCGAGACTCTGAAACCGGGAAAACACGCGAATAGAAATTCAGCGACGCCTTCTGTTTCCGGGCGCATTCGTGCACGAGGCTCTGCCGCGGGCGGACGATGACGAACCGGATAAAAAGCGCACCCCGAAATCCCTTTCCGGATTTTCGGGGTGCGCTTCATTCGGGCGGGCGGCTGTCCGGCGCGTTATCGGGCGGGATGTTCCGGGCGTTTGCTGAAAATGGCCTTGATCCGGTCCATGTCGAACTTGGCCGAGCGGTCGTAGCAATAGATGCCGTTCTGTTCCTGTTCCACGTCCGTGAGCTGGGTGTAGCAATAGCCCCACACCTGTCCGGAGAGCGAGAGCAGCGCGTCTACCTGGCCTTCGAGCCGCGTGTAGAACTCTTCGAGCGTACGGGGCGCCTGTCCGTAACCCCACGATTCGGTCTGGGAATCCGTGGCCTGCTTCTCCTGGTCCTTCACCCATTTGATGCCGCCGAATTCATCGACCAGGTAGGGGCACGAGCCATCGTACTGCGGCCAGGCGTAGTTTGCGGTCGCCTTCACCTCGTTGAATCCGATGTTGCGCGTCTGGTCGCGGGTCGTCCGCAGGCGGGGATGGAAGAACGTGCCGTCGCTGAAGATTTTCTCTTTCAGTTTGGCCGGGTTCTGCTCGTAATTGTGGACGGCCCAGATGTCGGTCCTGACGACGGCGCCGCCGCTGACGGTGTTGACGGGGCGCGTCGGGTCGAGGCGTCCCGTCAGGTCGTAGACGTCGGAGGCGAAGCGCGGGAACTGCGTGTTGTCGGGCCACCACTCCTCGTTCATCGGCGTCCACGTCAGCAGCGAGGGGTGGTTCCGGTCGCGGACCACGCATTCGGCCCATTCGGAGAGGAAGTTGCGGGCCGTCTCCACGTCGTTGGCATCCATTCCCCAGCTGGGGCTTTCGCCCCAGGTGATGTAGCCGAGTCTGTCGGCCCAGTAATAGTAGCGTTCCTCGAAAACCTTCTGATGCAGGCGTGCGCCGTTGAACCCGGCGGCCAGTCCCAGCTCGATGTCGCGGCGCAGGGCGTCGTCCGACGGGGCGGTCCAGATACCGTCGGGGTAGAAACCCTGGTCGAGCACCAGCCGCTGGTAATAGGGTTCGTTGTTGAGGTAGATTTTGTTGCCTTCGATGTGGACCTTGCGCATCCCGACATAGGATTTCACGGCGTCGAGCACCTGGCCGTCGGGGGCGACCACCTCGTAGGTCAGGTCGTAGAGGAACGGGTCTTCGGGACTCCAGAGCCGGGCCTTTTTGACCGGGATGACGACGACGCTGCTGTTCGACGCCCGGACCTGCCGCGTGCCGACGACCTTGCCGCCGTCCCGAAGGGTCACCCGGAGCGTGTTCGGGCTTTCCCGGAAGAACTGCGGGGCGACGATCAGCTGCTGCTGGTCGATGTCGGTCGTCATTTGGACGCGTGCGAGGGCCTCGGGAGCCACGGCCTCCATCCACACCGTCTGCCAGATGCCTGTCGTGCGGGTGTAGTCGCAACTGTGCGAGGCGTATTGCAGCGACTGTTTGCCGGCAGTCTGTTTGCCGCTGCGCAGGTCGCTCGTGGCGAAGACGACCAGACTGTGGCTGCCGCCCGGCTTCACGAATGCGGTGATGTCGTAGGAGAACGACGTGCTGCCTCCGAAGTGGCGGCCGACGAAGCGGCCGTCGACATACACCTCGGAGGTGTAGTACACGGCTCCGAAGTTGAGCATCACGTTGCGTCCCGACCAGTCTGCCGGAATGTCGATCGTACGCTGGTACCAGATGCGGCCGATGAAGTCCGTGTGGCCGACGCCCGAGAGCTTGCTCTCCGGGGCGAACGGCACGATGATTTTGCCGTCGAATCCCTTCGAGCCGGCGTAGCCGCGTTCCAGGCCGCTTGCGCCGAAATCGAACGTGTAGGTCCATTCGCCGTTCAGGTTGATCCAGTCCGTCCGCTCGAACTGCGGGCGGGGATATTCCGGGCGGGGGATCTGCGAAAACAGACACGCGGCCTGAAGCAGGAAAAAGAGGGTGATTGCGGTTTTCTTCATGGTTGTTTTTGGTTGGTTTGCTTGTTTTCGGGGTGGTTATTCCGGTGCGATGTCGAACCGGTCGGGCGGCTCCGTGCGCTGCGCCCCGGCGAGCGGCGGCAGCATGCCGCAAGGGAGCAGCAGCAGGATGTGCGCATGTTTCATGGCTTCGTCTATGGGTTTGCTGTGCCGAAGTTACGAAACTTTTTCGGAATACGGAGCGGGTCAGAGGTTAATTTTGCAGGGGGACAGGCTGAAGACCCGAAAAAAATAGACTATATTCGTACGATCAAAACTGCCCGACTGATAGGAAAAAGAGACTCTTGCACTGTTGGGGACCCTGCACCTTCGTCGGAGCGCAGGTCCCGTGGCCGACGCTTTTCAACGGCCGGAACCTGAAAGGCTGGAAGACGGTCGGCGGGACGGAATCGTTTTTGTGTTATATTTACGGATAAAACGAATGCGGTTATGGAACGGGAGAACGTCTTTCATATCAAAAACATGGTTTGCAACCGCTGCATTCTGGTCGTCACCCGGCTGCTCGAAAAAGCGGGGTTCACGCCCCTCGATGTCGGACTGGGAACGGTCGTCGTGCAGGAGAAGCCCGGCCGGGAGCAGCGGGAGGCGTTCCGCAAACTGCTCGAAGCCTACGGGTTCGAACTGATCGACGACAGCCGGATGCGCCTCATCGAGCAGATCCGGACGGCCGTGATCGAATTGGTGCATTACAGCGAAGATGCCTCGAAAGTCAACCTGTCGGATTACCTGCGCGAACGCTGCCACCGTGATTACAGTGCGTTGAGCAAGCTCTTTTCGGAGGTCAACGGCATCAGCATCGAGAAATACTTCCTCGCCCAGCGGATCGAGCGGGTCAAGGAACTGCTGGCCTACGGCGACCTGACCGTCAGCGAGATCGCCGACAAACTCCGTTATTCGAGCGTGGCGCACCTCAGCGCCCAGTTCCGCGCCCAGACCGGGATGTCGCCCACTGAATTCCGCCGGCTGAAAGGACGCGGCCTGAAACCGCTGGATGAAGTGTAGGTATAAATCATATCCATAATTCTGTAACACCCGGAGCGTGTCGGGACCTTACCTTTGTTCCCATGGAAAAGAGTAAGATCATCACGAATACGTTCCTGGTCGCAGGCATGAGCTGCGCTTCGTGCGCAGTCCGGGTCGATAAGGCGCTCAACGGCCTGCCGGGCGTCGAGTCTGCGCATGTGAACTACGCTTCCGCTACGGCGCGGGTGGACTACCGTTCGGGGGAGTGCTCTCCCGGGACGCTGAAGCGGGCCGTGCAGGCGGCCGGTTACGACCTGCTGACCGACGCGGAAGGCCCGGCGGAGGACGAGGCGGCGCACGTTCGTGCGGCGCATTACCGGGCGCTCAAACGGCGGACTCTTTGGGCGGCGGGGCTTTGTCTTCCGATTGTGGCCGGAGGCATGCTGTTCATGGACGCTCCGGCCGTGAAATACGCCGTGTGGGCGCTCTCCACCCCGGTCGTTTTCGGACTGGGACGGGAGTTCTTCGTCAACGCCTGGAAACAGCTCCGCCACGGGGCGGCCAACATGGATACGCTGGTTGCCGTCAGTACCGGAATCGCCTATCTGTTCAGCCTTTTCAACCTGTTTTTCCCGGAATTCTGGCTGTCGAGGGGCATCGAGCCGCACGTCTATTTCGAGTCGGCGGCCGTCATCGTCGCCTTCATCCTGCTGGGGCGGCTGCTTGAGGAGCGGGCGAAGCGCAGCACGACGACGGCCATCGCGAAACTGATGGGCCTGCAACCGAAAACCGTCACGGTGATCACCCCTTCGGGCGAACGCTCCGTGCCCGTTGCGGAGCTTCGCGCCGGGGATCTGGTCGCCGTGCATCCCGGCGAACGCATCGCCGTGGACGGCACGGTGGCCGAAGGCGCGTCGTATGTCGACGAGAGCATGCTCAGCGGGGAACCGCTCCCCGTCTGCAAACAGGAGGGTGCGGCGGTGTTCGCCGGAACGATGAATGGCAACGGTGCGTTCCGTTTCCGGGCCGACAGGGTGGGGCAGGACACGGTGCTGGCCCGGATCATCCGCATGGTGCGGGATGCGCAGGGCAGCAAGGCCCCCGTGCAGCGGACCGTCGACCGGATCGCCGGCGTTTTCGTTCCCGCCATCATCGTCCTCGCCGTGCTGACCTTCGCGGCGTGGATGCTTTTCGCGCCGGAGGAGGGCTTCACCCGCGGGCTGCTGGCGCTGGTGACCGTGCTGATCATCGCGTGCCCCTGTGCGCTGGGTCTGGCGACGCCCACGGCCCTCATGGTCGGGATCGGCAAGGGCGCCGGACAGGGCATCCTCGTCAAGGACGCTGCGAGCCTGGAGGTGGCCCGGAAGGTCGACACCGTGGTGCTGGACAAGACCGGAACGCTCACCGAAGGCCGTCCGTCGGTCGTGGACGCTGCGTGGGCCGAAGGGTCGGAGACGGCGCGGCGGATTCTGTTCAGCCTCGAAAAACGCTCGGGGCATCCGCTTTCGCAGGCCGTCGTCGAATCGCTCGGCGGGGAGCGGGACGTTCCCGTGACCGGGTTCGAAAGCATTCCCGGGCAGGGTATCCGGGGCGTCGCGGAGGGGCGGACCTGGTATGCCGGGAACGACGCGCTGCTGTCCCGCCACGGCATCGTGCCCGACGCCCGTCTGCAACGGCTGGCCGAAGGGTGGATGCAGGAGGCGAAGACCGTAGTTTGGTTCGCCGACGAGGAGCGGACGCTCGCCGTGCTCGCCCTTGCCGATGCGCTGAAACCCTCGTCGGCCGGGGCCGTCGCCCGGCTGCACGCGCTGGGAATCACGGTCTGGATGCTGACGGGCGACAACGCCGGTTCGGCGCGTGAAACGGCCCGGAAAGCCGGGATCACCCGTTTCCGGGCGGGCGTCCTGCCGCACGAAAAGGCCGGATTCGTCCGGCAGTTGCAGTCCGAAGGCCGGACGGTGGCCATGGCCGGCGACGGGATCAACGACAGCGCGGCTCTCGCGCAGGCCGATTTGAGCGTCGCCATGGGGCAGGGGAGCGACATTGCGATGGATACCGCGATGGTGACGATCCTCTCGTCGGACCTCCGGAAAATCCCGGAGATGATCCGGCTGTCGCAACTCACCGTGCGGACGATTCGCCAGAACCTCTTCTGGGCCTTCATTTACAACCTCGTCGCCATTCCCGTAGCGGCCGGGGCGCTCTATCCCCTCTGGGGGTTTCTGCTCGACCCGATGATCGGCGGGGCGGCCATGGCCTTGAGCAGCGTGAGCGTCGTGGCCAACAGCTTGCGGCTGAAACGCCGGCGGATCGGCGATGAGTGTGAACATGACGAACCGGTTGAAACCGAAGAAAAGATGAAAAAGGAATTTATCGTGGACGGCATGACGTGCAATCATTGCCGGATGCATGTGGAACATGCGCTGAACGCCCTCGACGGCGTGAAGGCGGTCGTGACGCTGGACCCTCCGGTGGCCGCCGTGGAGTTCTCCGGGCCGGAAGTCGGCCTCGGGGAGTTGCAGAAGGCCGTTACGGAGCGGGCCGGGGAGTATACCCTGCGGGCGCGGTGACGACGGACGCCCCTGCGCAGGCGGGGCGTTTTTTCGTGTCGGGCCGCATCTTTTCGGCGAATGTCCGGCGGAAAATGCGTTTTAGCATTAACTTTGCTGTCGGATCGTGTAAAGTATGCTGATGGAGGCTCTTTCCCGTTGGATCGGCGGCGTGAACGACGTACTGTGGACCTATGTGCTGGTCGCGGCGCTCTTGGGGTGTGCCGTGTGGTTCACCCTGCGCACGCGGGGCGTGCAGTTCCGCCTGCTGGGCGAGATGATGCGCGTGCTGGGCGAGTCGGCCGGAAGCGGTCCGAAGGGCGAGCGGCACGTCTCGTCGTTCCAGGCTTTCGCCGTGTCGCTGGCCAGCCGCGTCGGCACGGGGAATCTCGCGGGCGTCGCCACGGCCATCGTCGTCGGGGGACCCGGCGCGGTCTTCTGGATGTGGGTCATCGCCCTTGTGGGCGCCGCGAGCGCTTTCGTCGAGTCGACCCTCGCGCAGCTTTACAAACGCCGCGGCAGGGACTCTTTCATCGGCGGCCCGGCCTACTACATGGAACGCGGTCTCGGGCGGAGGTGGATGGGCGTGCTGTTCGCCGTGCTGATCTCCGTGACCTTCGGATTCGCCTTCAACTCGGTGCAGAGCAACACGATCTGCGCCGCGTGGGAGGGAGCTTTCGGCGCCGATCGTGTGTGGGTGGGCGTCGTGCTCACGGCGCTGACGCTGCTCATCATCTTCGGCGGCATACGGCGCATTGCGCGTGTCAGCGGCGTGATCGTCCCGATTCTGGCGCTGGGGTACATCGTGCTGGCGCTGGGCGTCGTGCTGTTCAACCTCGGGCGGCTGCCCGAAGTGCTGGAACTGATCGTCGCCGACGCTTTCGGCTGGGAGCAGACGCTGGGAGGCGCGGTCGGCGCGGCGTTGATGCAGGGCATCAAGCGGGGACTTTTCAGCAACGAGGCCGGTATGGGTTCGGCTCCGAACGTCGCCGCCACGGCCCACGTTTCGCATCCCGTGAAGCAGGGGCTTATCCAGACCTTCGGGGTCTTCACCGATACGCTCGTCATCTGCACCTGCACGGCCTTCATCATCCTGTTCGGGGGCGTTCCCGACGCTTCGCTCAACGGCATTCAGCTGACGCAGGCGGCTCTGGAGAGCGAGATCGGTCCTGTGGGCGGGGTGTTCGTCGCCGTGGCGATCTTCCTGTTCGCCTTTTCGTCGATCATCGGCAATTATTACTACGGCGAAGCCAACATCCGCTTCATCACTCCGCGGCCGTGGGCGCTGACGCTCTACCGGCTGCTGGTCGGCGCGATGGTGCTGTTCGGAGCCTTGGCGACGCTCGATCTGGCATGGAGCCTGGCCGATGTGACGATGGCGCTGATGACGCTGTGCAATCTGGCGGCGATCGTGCTGCTGGGCCGTCAGGCCTTCCTGCTGCTGGCCGACTACACGGCCCAGAAGCGGCAGGGCATCAAAAATCCGGTCTTCACGAAAGACCGGATTCCCGAATTGAAAGACAAGGCCGAGTGCTGGTAGCGCATTACTCCACCAGCCGGCGCGTCACGCTCCACCGCTGCATCAGCCGCACCACCGCCCAGCTCACGGCGAAGGCTCCGCAGGCGATCAGCGCGATGCGCGCCAGTGCGGGAAGTCCCGGAATCCGCTGCACGAGGTCGTAGCCGGCCTGAACGAAGATGAAGTGGCAGAGATAGATGCCGAACGTCGCGCCCGCCAGCCGCGAGAGCCATGCGCGGGGCCGTGCGGCGGCCTTCTGCACGAGGATGAAGACCGGGGCGGTCATCATAAAGACGTTGATGCCGGCGAAATACCAGACGATTTCGAGGTAGGCGTAGTTGCCCGGGAAATGCTTCTGCATGGTGATGAAGCCCAGTCCCGTGATGAGGTAGCCGATGATGAAGGACGGGATGCAGATGGCCAGCGTCCTGCGCCAGCTCCACGCGGGCGGGAATTTCACGAGGTAGAAGGCCAGCACGAGATAACCGGCGAAGCCCGAGACGTAGTGGAACGTGCCGAACTCGTTCCAGTCGCAGACGCCGTAAAGCCCCGTGTTGCCGTAATTGCCCGTGTAGCCCAGCGCCGGGGCCAGCATCTTCACGTAGGGCAGCAGTAGCGTCACGCCCCAGATCGCGAGGACGCTCTGCAACTCGCGCCGCGAGGCCCGTTCGAGCCACGGGCTGATCAGCGGCATGATCAGATAAAGTCCTATCAGCATATAGAGATACCAGAGCGGCGTGGTGTCGTAGCAGAAGTTGAAGACGAAGGTCCACATCTTGTGCAGCGTCGCTTCGCCGGTGAACAGCGCGGGGTCGATCGACGGACTGGAGGTCCCGACGTAGCGCATATACAGGTAGTAGAGCACGGGCAGCGTCAGCGACCAGAAGACCAGTGCCAGGAGGACGCGGCCGATCCGCTTGCGGTAGAAAGCCCCCGTTCCGGTCCGCACGGGCAGCAGCAGCACGCCCGACATCATCACGAACAGCGGCACGCAGGCCCGGACGAAACTGCCTGCCAACGCTCCTTGCAGGAAGGTGGCGCGGTCGCTGTCGAACACGGCGACGAAGGCGTCGCAGCTGTGGGAGAAGACCACCAGAAAGCAGGCGATCACGCGCAGGAGGTCCACCCAGCCGATGCGTTCGCGGGCCGGGACGTTCAGGTCGGGAAGTCGGTTCTTCATTGTCGCAGAAATGGATTTCCGGCGAAGGTACGAAAAAAATCCGGGACCGCCGTGCGTTTTCGCCGCGGCGTCCCGGATTTTTCGTTGTCCGCACTCCCTCCGGCGGACGTCCCCTTCGGGTCAGTTGACCACCACCGTCGGGAAGTATTCGCGCAGCAGGGCCGCGGCGCGGTCGAGCTGTTCGGGGGTGTTCTCCCGCACGTCGCGGAGTTTGTACTCCAGCCCCATCGCCTCGTACTTATGCACTCCGAGGGTGTGGTAGGGGAGCAGTTCGACCCGCTCGACCGACTTGTAGCCGCCGAGGCGTTCGCCCAGCGCACGGATGTCGGCTTCGGCGTCGCTGATGCCCGGAACCAGCACGTAGCGTAGCCAGAAGGGTTTTCCGTGGGCTTCGAGCCAGGCGGCCGTGCGGAGCGTCTGCGCGTTTTCGCGTCCGGTGAGGGCGCGGTGGCGTTCGGGATCGGCCTGCTTCACGTCGAGCAGGATCAGGTCCGCCAGCCC
>ERZ780144.2233-NODE-2233-length-17526-cov-2.849637_pt1 | contig 17526 bp, 18 predicted proteins | sample MGYA00511380_ERZ780144 | MGnify/ENA primary metagenome ERZ780144 (study PRJEB29588, sample SAMEA1965858) | human gut metagenome | biome: human gut; feature: human-associated habitat; material: faeces | place: Denmark | collected 2008/2010 ... | reverse complement strand
AGGAACCAGCAGGCCGCCAGCCGCTGGGCCGTCCTGCGCTGCTCCGCCGCCAGGGCGTTCAGGGTCCGGGCCCCGCTGCCCCGGGCCCGCCGGGCCAGCTCCAGATAGATCCTGTGGCCCATCCAGGCCCCTTCCATCAACTCCTCCAGCTGCCGGACCTGCCCAGCGGCCTGCTCCGCCGGAGCGGGAACTTGGCTCTGGGGCTGGAGCTGCGACGAGCTCTGGATCTGGGCCGCCGGGGCGGCCCCCTGATCCTGATTCTGGAGCTGCGCCGGGGCGGGTATCCGTTCCGCCTGCCGCTCCGCCCCGGTCCCCGGCCCGGTCGGCGCCCCCACCTGGATGGGGCTCATGTCCTGGTTGGGCATCACTCTGCGCCAGACCCGCTCAAAGGTCTCCAAATCCACCACCGCCCGCTCCGTGTCCTGGGCCGGGGCGGTCTGTCTCTGTTCCACAGTCGCTCCCTCCTTATTTCGGGCCTGCGCCCGCCTGGATTCTCCCCATCCTATGCGCCGGAGGGGCGGATGGATACAACTCTCCCCGTTTTCCCGTCTTTCAGACTTTTTGTGAAAAAGGAGTGTTTCCCTTGTCTCTCTCTTCTTCCAACGCCGACCTGCCTGGAGTCCACCTCAACTCCGTGGTCAACGCCCCCCACCAGTTCTCCTATGAGAGCGGCGTTCTGGTCACCCGGGTGGAGCCCGGCTTTGCCCAGGGGGTGCTGGAGGTGGGCCCCAACAGCATCAACCCCCACGGCAAGGTCCACGGCGGCGCCCTGGCCACCCTGGCGGACACAGTGGGCGGGTGCTGCGCCTGTTCCAAAGGGGGGCTTTGCGTCACCTCCAGCAGCACCATGGAGTTCCTCCGCCCCGCCGATGGCCCCCGCATCTTCTGCACTGCCACCCCGAAGAAGATGGGCTACCACCTCTCCGTCATCCAGGTGGAGCTGACCAATGTGTCCGGTGAAACCGTGGCCACCGGGACTTTCACCTTTTTCATGTCCCACAGCTGACTTTTTTCTCGTTTTTTCCCAAACCGCCCGTCAAATGCCTTGACTTTTTGACAGAGGCGTGGTAGGATACTTGCACTTCCAACTGAATCGTGTCGGATAGAGGCGCGGCGTTCATGCGTACGCCGGGACAGAGGCCAGGCAGCCGTCCCGGGGGAGAGGGAACGCCGCCGAAGGTCGGGCCGCCTGCCTGGGCGTCCCCTCCTGGGCCGGGGGAGAATATCCCCCGGACTGTCACTGCAAGTGGAGCGCTATCCAGGGGGGCCTGCCGTCTGGCCTGTTTTCGCCGCCAGACCGCCCCCCTTCGCCATGGCCGCTCCGGGATCGCGCGCCATGGCCTTTTCTTTTGTCTGACCGCCGCTTCAGCTGGGATGTGTGTGGATCAAAAGAAAGGAAGGAACGATTTCTATGAGAACGCGACGCACCTGGATCACACGGGCGGTGCTGGTGGTCATGCTGCTGCTGGCCCTGACCACCTCCGTCTTCGCCTCCAACCCCACCGACGAGCCGGGCAGCAAGATGATCGAGTGTCCCGACTGCGGCACCAGCACCGCCTGTATGGTGTGCTACGGCCTGGACCCACAGTGCGAGTCCTGCGGCGGGACCAATGTGTGTGCCACCTGCGGCGGGACCGGCTATGTCCAGTCCCCCAGCAGCTTTTACAACACCGCCTTCTCCCTGTTGCCCCCGGTCATCGCCATCGCCCTGGCCCTGATCACCAAGGAGGTCTACTCCTCCCTGTTCATCGGCATCCTGGTGGGCGGCCTGCTCTACTCCAACTTTGCCTTTGAGGGCACCCTCGTCCACGTGTTCAGCGACGGCATCGTCTCCGTCCTGTCTGACAGCTACAACGTGGGCATCCTGATCTTCCTGGTCATCCTGGGCACCATGGTGTGCCTGATGAACAAGGCGGGCGGCTCCGCCGCTTTCGGCCGCTGGGCCAAGAAGAACATCAAGAGCCGGGTGGGCGCTCAGCTGGCCTCCATCGTGCTGGGCTGCCTGATCTTCATCGACGATTACTTCAACTGCCTCACCGTGGGCAGTGTGATGCGCCCCATCACCGACCGGCATCATGTGTCCCGGGCCAAGCTGGCTTATATCATCGACGCCACCGCTGCCCCGGTGTGCATCATCGCCCCCATCTCTTCCTGGGCGGCCGCCGTCTCTGGCTTTGCGGAGGACGGCCAGGGTCTGACCCTGTTCATCCGGGCCATCCCCTATAACTTCTATGCCCTGCTCACCATCGTAATGATGCTGGGTCTGGTCCTGATGAAGGTGGATTTCGGCCCCATGGCCAAGTTCGAGCGCAACGCCATTGAGAACAACGACCTCTTCTCCGGTTCCAACCCCTATGCCATGCTGGATGAGGAGATCGACGACACCAAGGGCACGGTCATGGACCTGGTGCTGCCCATCGCGGTGCTGGTCGTCTGCTGCGTCATCGGCATGATCTACTCCGGCGGCTTCTTCTCCGGCACCGACTTTGTCTCTGCCTTCTCCAATTCGGACGCCTCCGTGGGCCTGATGTTCGGCTCTGCCTTCGGCCTGCTCTTCGCCCTGATCTACTACACCGTGCGCCGGTCCATGTCCTTCAAGGAGATGATGTCCTGCGTTCCTGAGGGCTTCAAGGCCATGGTCCCCGCCATCCTCATCCTCACCTTTGCCTGGTCTCTGAAGTCCATGACCGACTCCCTGGGCGCCAAATATTTTGTCCGTGATTTTGTGTACAACAATGCGGAGAGCCTGCAGAACTTCCTGCCCGCCATTGTGTTCCTCATCGGCTGCGGCCTGGCCTTTGCCACCGGCACCAGCTGGGGCACCTTCGGCATCCTGATCCCCATCGTGCAGAACGTCTTCCCCCTGGACAATCCCCTGGGCATCATCTGCATCTCCGCCTGCATGGCGGGCGCTGTGTGCGGCGACCACTGCCCCCCCATCTCCGACACCACCATCATGGCCTCTGCCGGCGCTCAGTGCGACCACGTGAACCACGTGTCCACGCAGCTTCCCTACGCCATCTCCTGTGCGGTCATCTCCTTTGTCACTTATATTGTGGCCGGTTTCGTGCAGACCCCCTTCATTGCCCTGCCTGTGGGCATCGTACTCATGCTGGCTTTCCTGTTTATCATGAAGCAGCTCTCCCCCGGCCAGTCCCACCGCGCCGCATGACCCAGCTCTTTTCCGGCCATCTTATTTCCCTCAAGTGAAAAGCCCCGGCATCCGCATTTTCGGATGCCGGGGCTTTTTCCTGTCTTTTTACTGTTTTTCCTCCTGCTCCAGCTTCTCCCGAAGCACTTTGAGGGCAAAATCCACCGCTGGGATGGACTTGGCCGCGCAGTACTGGCGGATATTCTGCAGCTCTCGGATCGCCTCCTGTGTCGTCACGGCGCTCACGCTCCCTTTCCCTGTATTCTCCTTTTATTGTACCACGGGGTCCGGGCCGGGCGCAAGGGGCCCGCCGTTCCGGCGCGCTCATTTTCCGCCCCGGCCCCCGCCCCAGAGGATCAGGAGGACACCCCCGGCCGCTATTCCCCAGGCCGCCGGACCGTCCGGCTCGATGCTCCTGGTAAGACAGAGGAGGGCCAGCGCCAGCCCCAGCGCCTTTCCGCCCCACAGGGACGCCCGCTCCCAGTCCCCTCAGAACTCCTTCCTGGCGTAGATCCTGCAGGAGATCCAGCAGGACAGGAGCATCCCCACCAGGGGCACCAATGGCACCAGGGCAAAGACCCCCAGGACAGCAAGCTCGGGCAGCTGATCCAGCCAGGACAGGTCTATCCCATCGAAGAGGCCCAGCTTGGCGCCCCCCAGCAGCACCACGATAGGGGCAAAAATGATGACATACATCCAAGGCCGGGCCCGCTCCGGCCCCAGCTGATAGACCACCGGCAGCATAATGTCCGCGATCATCAGCCCTAAGCCCATAGAGACCAGCAGGGTGGCCAGCAGCTCCCCCAGATCCTCCCGTGCCAGCAGGGAGGCCAGGATGCTCCCCACCAGCCCGATGGCCGCCGCCGCCAGCAGCACCAGCAGCAGGAAGAGATACCGGGCCTTTACCACAGCGGTACGTCCCACGGGCAGCACAGCTGCGTACCGGTCCCACTTCGCCGCCTCGTCATAGCTGAAGCTGGAGATGGGCAGCACCATCACGATCACCTCCACCATAGCCAGGGCCATGGACATGGGGAAAACGCCCAGCATGGCCAATCCGGAGTAGAACAACAGGAACAGGGCATAGAGCCTCAGGGTCTTCCGCATCACAAGGGCATCCTTCATCATCAGGCCGGTCATGCCGACTCCCCCTTTCCGATCAAGAGCATGATATCCTCCAGCGTCACCCGGTCCAGCATCAGGCCGGGGTATTTCCGGGCAAAGGCCGCCCGGTCCCGTACCAGCGCTTCACAGCCGAAGCTGCCCTTCCGCACCCGCACCAGATCTCCGGGCTGGATGTCCCGCAGCTGGGCCTGGGTGCAGCCCAGCTTGGCATAGTGCTCCAGAATGGCGTCCTTGCTGTCCGAGAGCACCACGCGGCCCTGGTGGATGTAGGTGATATAGTCTGCGATCTTCTCCAGGTCGCTGGTGATGTGGCTGGAGATGAGGATGCTGTGCTGCTCGTCGCAGGCAAACGCCAGAAACTCATCCAGAATTTCATCCCGCACCACCGGGTCCAGCCCCGCGGTAGCCTCGTCCAGGATCAGCAGCCGGGGTCGGTGGGCCAGGGCCGCCGCCAGGGACAGCTTCATTTTCATGCCCCGGGAGTATTCCTTGATAAATTTTTTCTCCGGCAGTTTGTATTTCTTCAGATACCGGCGGTAGAGCTCCTCGTCCCAACCCCGGTACACCGGCGCCAGAATGACGCCTACGTCCTTTGCCCGCAGGCTGTCATGGAAGAAGCACTCGTCCAGCACTACTCCCACATCCTGCTTGATCTCCTTCTCCCCCTCCAGATCATCCATCCCCAGCAGGGTGACGGTCCCGGCGTCCCGCCGGACCAGGTTCAGCAGGCATTTGATGGTGGTGGTCTTGCCCGCCCCGTTTTCCCCGATCAGCCCCATGATGGCTCCGCCGGGGACCCGGAAGGAGACATCCTCCAGGGCAAATCCGTCGTATTCCTTCCGCAGTCCCTCTGCGACAATGATGTTTTCCATCGCTTTACACCTCTTGATACAGCTCTGTCAGCATTTCCTTCAGCTCCTCCAGAGACACCGCCCCGCGTCGGGCCTCTTCGATGGCCTGGGTGAGCTTTTCCTCCACCCGGCGCAGCTGGGCCTCCCGCAGCAGCTCCCGGTTCTGAGGGGCTACAAAGCACCCCTTTCCCGGCACATTCTCCAGGAATCCGTCCCGCTCCAGCTCCTCATAGGCCCGCTTGGTGGTGATGACGGAGATCCGCAGCTCCTTGGCCAGCAGGCGCATGGAAGGCAGGGCGTCCCCTGCCGCCAGCGCGCCTGCCATGATCTGCTCCTTGACCTGGTCCGTGATCTGTTCGTAGATCGGCTTTCCGCTGGAATTACTGATGATGATGTCCACTTGCGGCACCTTATAAGCACCCCGCCAGACCAGGCGTGCGGCGTCCGGACCGCCGCCGGCCCGCCCAGGGGAGCGCTTATCCTTTCTCTCGGGTCATATTGTATATATACTATATGCACAGTATAACAGTCATTTTCCTTTTGTCAATAGGCCGGCCCTATTTTTTTGAAAAAATTGTGGGCCGCCCGAAAGGCCTCCTCTCGGGAAAGGCGGCACGGCGCATACCTCCATAAATGAGGGGGGGCGGCCTTCCATGGAGATGCAGGCCTGCAGGGAACAGCGAAAGCCGCCCCCTCCGCCAAGCTGGCGAAAGGGGCGGCTTTTTCCGCAATCCCGCAAAATATTATTCCTGATCCAGGTAGACCACTACGGCTCCGTCGGGGCCCACATGGGTACCCACCACAGCCCCCACAGAATTCTGCTCCACCCGGGCCGGGTGATACTTCTCCACCACCCGCTCCCGCAGCTGGTCACAGAGGTTGTGGGTCTGGGTATATCCAAAGTACAGGGGCAGACGGGGCTCAGGATGGATCTCGTCCCCCATCAGCTTCAGCAGGTTGTCCAGGCCGTTCTTGACCCCCAGGCCCTTGCCCAGGATGCCCACCTCTCCCTCCCGCAGGGTGATGAGGGGCTTCCCCTTCAGCAGCGTCCCCACCACCGCCATGGAGGCGGGCAGGCGTCCCCCCTTATGCAGATACTCCAGGGTGTTCACGATGCCGAACAGGCGCACCCGGTGGCTGGCGGATTCCACCTGCTCCGCGATCTCCCGTGCGGACAGCCCCTCATCCCGCAGCACGCAGGCGAAGTCTACCAGCATTCGCAGCCCGCACAGGGCCTGCTGGGAGTCCACGATATAGATCTCGTCGTAGCCGCTGAGCTCCTTGGCCAGCTGAGCGCTCTGGAAAGTGCCGCTGAGCTTGGAAGCCAGCAGCACACACACCAGGCTGTCCCCCGCGTCCCGTACCTGCTCAAAATGGGCCAGAAAGTCCTGGGGGGTGGGCTGGCTGGTGGTCGGCAGGCTCTCCGCCTGGGCCAGCCGTCGAAAATACTCCTGGTGGGTGATCTCCACATTCTCCCGGAAGGCCTCCTCCCCGAAGTTCACCAGCAGCGGGACCACTCGCACCCCCTTCTGCTCCGCCTCTTCCGGCAGGATATCGGATGTGCTGTCGGTCAGGATCTGAACGGACATGGTCAAGAACCTCCCTTTTTTTCACTGACGCCGGTCTTCCCCGGCCGCTTCAACGAGTCGAACAGCTCGTCCAGCTGACGCAGGCACTGGACCAGCACCTGGGACTCCTCCTCATTCAGACGGCTGCATACCCGGTGGACTACCCGGCCATAGAACTGGGTATGGACCCGGCTGGCCTCCGCCCCCTTCTCAGTCAGCAGGACCCGTATCACCCGTCGGTCCCGGTTCTCCCTCTCCCGGACCAGGTATCCCTTCCGCACCAGAGTGTTCACCGCTACCGTCAGCGAGCTGACCTGGATGGAGAGGCCGTCGGCGATGCCTGTCATGGTGTTGCGGCCATCCGCCATCCGCTCCCCCACTGCATCCAGCACGTGCAGTTCCCGCACGGAGAGGTCATCCGCCCCCACGTGGTGCAGGGCCCGCTCCTCCAGATCCATGATATGGTCGAACATGTGGTCCAAAAAGCTCTTGAAATAGCGCTCCTGCTCCGCTGTCACCGGGCTCTCCCCCTCTCCGCCGGCAAGTATTTTTCTTTGAATTTCAAATAGTTTGAAGTTCTAATTATTTTACTCTGTCCTTTTCGTCCTGTCAAGTATTCCCACAAATTTTCTGGACTTTCCCCGGCAAATCGGCTATACTTCTTAACAGACAGACATGGACGCATCCCACGCAGCCTGAGGGCAGGAGGTATCTTTTGCATTCTTTTTATTTGTTTTTATGGATCTTTTTTATTTATTCCTTTCTCGGCTGGTGCCTGGAGGTCTGCTTTTTCGCCCTGAACACCGGTAAATTTGTCAACCGCGGCTTTCTCAACGGCCCGGTCTGTCCCATCTACGGCTTTGGCGTGGTCATCGTGGTCCTCTGCCTCACCCCTCTTATGGAGAACACACTCCTGCTCTTTCTGGGCTCGGTGCTCCTCACTTCCCTGCTGGAACTGGGGGTTGGCTTCGCGCTGGAGAAGCTTTTCCATCAGCGCTGGTGGGACTACACCAACGAGCCTTTCAACCTGGGCGGCTATATCTGCCTGCGCTTCTCCCTGGCCTGGGGGCTGGCCTGCCTGCTGGTGATGGAGATCATCCACCCCTCGGTGCTATGGCTTATCCGCCACATCCCCCACACCCTGGGCCTGGTCCTGCTGGCCTGCTTCGTCTCCGTCATGGCGGTGGACCTGACCGCCACCGTGCGCACCATCGCCCGGATCAACCGCAGCCTGGGCCAAATCGACGAGCTGGCCGGCCGTATCAAGGCTCTCTCCAATGATTTGGGCGAAAATTTGGCTGACCGGGTGCTGGACGCAGCCGAGAAAGGTGCGGACTGGAAGGAGTCCCTGGCCGACCGGCGTGAGGACCTGATGGAGGATCTGGCCAGTTGGAAAGAGGAGCTGGCCGAGCAGCGCAGCGAATATCAGCTGGATCTGGCGCTGCGCCGGGCCCAGCGTCTGGAGGAGCTGGAACAGCTGCGCAAATCCCTGAGCGAGCTGCTGGACCGCCACACCTTCGGTCAACGCCGCCTGCTGCGGGCTTTCCCCCAGATGCGCTCCATCGACCACAAGCAGGCCCTGGAGCGGCTGCGCCAGCGTCAGAAGGAGCGTCAGGAGAAAAAAGGCGGGTCTGTGTGATCTTCCTTTGCAGTATCTGTTATTTTGTGATATACTAACGATAACCACTTTTGAAAGGGGGCTCTCCCTTGGATGAGCTTTTGGACCTGAAGCAGCGGCTGGAGCAGGAGCGTCCCACCCCCTGGGCGGAGCTGCCTGATCTGGCCCTTTACATGGATCAGATCATCTCCTACATGCCCCGCCAGCTGATCCATTTCGACGACGGCGAGGTCCTCACCTCTGCCATGGTCAACAACTATATCAAGGACGGTCTGGTCCCCCGGGCGGACGGGAAGCGGTACGGTCCCATCCATCTGGGCTACCTCACCGCCGTGTGCGCCCTGAAGCGGGTGCTCTCCGTGCGGGACATGAAGGTGCTCGTCTCCGCCGGGGAAAAGCGGGAGAAGCCGCCGGAGGAGCTGTACGCCTACTTCCTCCAGGCCCTGGACCGGGCGCTGAATGAGACCGCCCAATCCCTGCCACCCCAGGCCGCCCCCGAGGACCTGCCCCGCCTGGCCCTGGACCTGGCCCTGCGCAGCTATGCCAGCCAGCTGGCCTGTGCACGCATCCTGGATATTCTCCAGCCCCCGTGCGAGGAGGCCCCAAAAAAGGCAAAAAAGTGATCTCATCGCGATCCCTTCGGAGCGGCACCGCTCCAGTTCAAATATCAGGAGGTCAATCTTATGTCCGACTTCATCATTCTCACCGACTCCTCCGCCGACCTGAGCGGAGAGATGGCCCAGGCTGCGGACGTGCAGGTACTTCCCCTCACTTTCACCATCGGCGGGGCCGATTACCACAACTACCCCGACAACCGGGAGATGGACCCCCATCTCTTCTACCAGCGCCTCCGTGCCGGCGAGGTGGCTACCACCGCCGCAGTCAACATGAACCAGTATGTGGAGGCCATCGAGCCCCTGCTCCAGGCTGGCCGGGACGTGCTGGTACTGGCTTTCTCCTCCGGTCTGTCGGCCACCTTCCAGTCCTCCAAGCTGGCGGTGGAGGAGCTGAGTGAGAAGTACCCGGAGCGGAAGCTGTACACTGTGGACACCCTGTGCGCCTCCCTGGGCCAGGGGCTGCTTGTGTGGTACGCCGCCCAGGAGCGGAAGAAGGGCCGCACCATCGAGGAGGTCCGGGACTGGGCCGAGGCCAACAAGCTCTCCCTCTGCCACCAGTTCACGGTGGATGACCTGCACTTCCTCAAGCGGGGCGGGCGCATCTCCGCCACCACCGCCGTGGTGGGCTCCATGCTCCAGATCAAGCCTGTGCTCCACGTGGACGACGAGGGGCACCTCATCAACATCGGCAAGGCCAGGGGCCGGCAGTCCTCCCTGAAGGCCCTGGTAGACAAGATGGAAAAGACCGTCACCGAGGCGGGGAAACAGACCGTCTTCATCAGCCACGGCGACTGCCTGGAGGACGCGGAGGCCGTGGCCCAGATGGTCCGGGAGCGCTTCGGCACCCAGGACATCCGCATCAACTATGTGGGCCCCGTCATCGGCGCCCACTCCGGCCCCGGCACCCTGGCCCTGTTTTATCTGGGCACTCAGCGCTGAGCCAACTTCTATTTTCATCACAAAGGAGCGTCTCCATGGACGAGATCAAATGGCTGGAAGTGGCCGTCAACACCACCCCGGACCGCCTGGACGAGGTGACCGCCAAGCTGACCGCCGCGGGCATGACCGGGCTGGTCATCGAGGATGAGGGGGAGTTCCAGCAGTTTCTGGAGCAGAACCGGCAGTACTGGGACTATGTGGACCAGGAGCTGATGGACCGGATGCGGGGCGTCACCCGGGTGAAGTTCTACGTCACCGACGACGGGGCCGGCCGGGTCCAGCTGGAGCAATACACACGTGGCCTGGACGTGGAGTACACCGTCACCCCCCTGACGGACAACGATTGGGCGTACAGCTGGCAGAAGTACTATAAACCTCTGGAGGTCGGCCGGCGCCTCTATGTAGTGCCCGAGTGGATGCGGGATGAGCCCGTTCCAGAGGGCCGCAGCCCCCTGTACCTCAACCCCGGCCTCACCTTCGGCACCGGCTCCCACGCGTCCACCCAGCTCTGCCTGGAGGGGGTGGAGGAGCACACCCTCACCGGCCGGCCCGTGCTGGACCTGGGCTGCGGCAGCGGCATCCTCTCCATCGCGGCCCTGGTGCTGGGGGCGGAGCGGGCCTCCGCGGTGGACATCGACCCCAAAGCGGTGGATGTGGCCTATGAGAATGCCGCCCTCAACGGCATCGGCCGGGACCGCTATACCGTCCGGGCGGGAGATATCCTCTCCGACCGGGCGCTGGCCGCCCAGCTGGCCTGTCAGCGCTATCATCTGGTGCTGGCCAACATCGTGGCCGACGTGATCATCCCCCTGTCCGCTCAGGTCCCCGCTCTGCTGGCGGAGGATGGGGTGTTCCTGTGCTCCGGCATCATCGACACCCGCGCTCACGAGGTGGAGGAGGCCCTGGTCCGCCAGGGGCTGACCCTCACCGGCCGGCGGGAGAAGAACGGCTGGGTGGCCCTGGAGGCCCGCTGCCCCTCCCCCCGGGGCTGATCTCCCCGTCCCCGCCCCCCGGCGCGGGCGGTTGGCAACACATGGTTTTCCCTTGTCCCATTTGGGCTGATTTAGGCCTGCCCAACGATTTATTCGCCGAAATACACAGAAAAAGCTCCACCCTTGAACAGGTGGAGCTTTTCCCTAGTCTATGTTTGACCTGCATGCTGCAAACCTCAAAAGGCACATACCAACACACTGATGATGAAAATTTAGTATGCACTTTTTCAATACAAGCCCAGTCCAAAAATTAAAACGAGGCAGCTTACTTCGGCAGCTCGCTTTCTTCAACGGCAACTGCTTCAAGGTCAATATCGCTCCAATAAGCTCCAATGTCTGCACTCGTAAAGTATTCAAAATTACCTGTTGAGGATTTTAGATTGCCAGTCTTTACTCCATAGCAGCCATAAATCAATTCGTAGGTCGTTCCGTCGGATAGATTAAATCTAAAACTGGTTATCTTTGCTCCTGTGGTTTCTTCTACTTCTTTGAGTTCTAAGGTCAGCCCCTCGAACATATCATACAGGTCTTTTATAGTTTCTTCTGCATCAACAACTTTCTTTTCTGCTGAAACGGGCGCTCCCGCATAGCGGTACAGTTCAATGGTTTCAACATCTCCAACCTCAAATGGAAAGTTGATATTGACCGTTTTTTTGTTGCAGCCGACCAGCCAAAGCATTAAAACCAGTAAGGATATCAAAGCTATTGTTTTTTTCATACTACCATGCTCCTCTGTTAAATCAGGATTTATATTATTCGTTGCTGTCCATCCACATTAAAATCTTCTTACATTTAGGACAGTACCATGCAGTTTTTTCAAGAACAGAAGTTTCTACGCTGATAGTTTTTCGGGTAAAAAAACCTTTTAGCCCACATTTTTTCTTTTCTTCATTAGAAGTAAATTCATACCAATGTCCACCACTTTGTCCAATACCTTCAACAGTTCCTTGTTCCATTTCCATTCCACAATCTAAACATTTCATATACTACTTCCTCCTAGGCAAATTGGGAATTTATTTTCTGTCTATTTTATCATAGTTTTCTGCTCTGTTCAATGTATAGTAAAATCGATGGAGTTGGAGCCCATCAGTCCCGAAGTAAAAAGGGTCCCCACCTCCTTTTTCTTGACTGCTCCTTCCAGATGTGGGATAATAATAAAATTCCGAAATGACAGGAGGAGTCCCCGTGACCGCGTTTCTCATTCGTCTTCTGCTCCCCTCCGGTGCGGATCCCGGAGACCCCCAGGTCCGTCAGCGGTGCGGCTCTGTGTCCGGGGGCGTGGGCATCGCGCTTAATGCCCTGCTCTTTCTGGGCAAGCTCCTCTCCGGCCTGGCCACCGGCTCCATTGCCGTGGTGGCCGATGCCTTCAACAACCTGTCTGATGCTGCCTCCTCCGTCATCACCTTGGTGGGGTTCCGGCTGGCCGGACAGGACGCCGACCAAGAGCACCCCTTCGGCCACGGACGGATGGAGTACCTCACCGGTCTGGTGGTGGCCCTGGCCATCCTTCTGATGGGGGTGGAGATCGGCAAGTCCTCCCTGGAGAAGATCTTTTCCCCGGAAGTCACCACCTTCTCCTGGATGGCGGTGGTCATTCTCTTCCTCTCCATCCTGGTAAAGCTGTGGATGTTCTTCTTCAACCGGACCCTTGGCCGCCGCATCGGCTCCGCCCCCCTGGAGGCCACCGCAGCAGACTCCCTCTCCGACTCCGTCTCCACTGGGGTCGTTCTCCTGTCCACTCTGATCTCTCACTTCCTCCATGTCCAGGTGGACGGCTTCGCCGGCCTGCTGGTGGCGGTGTTCATCCTGAAGACTGGGTGGGATTCTGCCAGGGAGACCCTGGACCCTCTGCTGGGCCGCCCCATGGACCCCTCGCTGGCCGCCGATATCGACCGGCTGGTCCTGTCCCACCCCCACATCCTCAACATCCACGACCTAGTCTACCATGACTACGGCCCCGGGCGGGCCATGATGTCCTTCCACGTGGAGGTCCCCGCCGGCTGCGACCTGCTGGAGATCCACGACGTAGTGGACCACATCGAGCGGGAACTGAAGGAGCGCCACCACATCGAGACCGTCATCCACGTGGACCCGGTGGTCAATGACGAGCGCACCCTGGCCCTGCGGGACCAGGTGACCCGGCTCACTCAGGAGCTGGACCCGGTCCTCACCATCCACGATTTCCGCATCACGGCTGGTCCGCTCCACACCAACCTGATCTTTGACGTGGTGGTCCCCTATGGCTTCCGCCTCACCGACCAGCAGGTGCTGGAGCAGCTCACCCGGTCGATCCGAGCCCTGTCCGATCACTACTACCCGGTAATCCAGGTGGATCACTCCTATATCGATCAGCGGAGCGTCCAAAACTGAGGGATATTTACAAAAAATTCACCCAAGAGGGGCAAAATCCCTTATAATAGAAGGAGAACGGTCTGATGCGGGGCCGTGGCACGCGCTCCCGGTCACAGGATAAACTTTGGGGAGCGCCCTGTCTCTTCCCCGAAACATGGAAAAGGCGGTGCTGATGATGGCAAAAAAAGTTCTGATCGTAGAGGACGACAGCAACATTGCGGAGCTTCTGAACCTCTACCTGGAAAAAGAGGGCTTTGAGCCCCTGGTGGCCAAGGACGGCGGCAAGGGGGTGGAGCAGTTCCGGGCTTTCCAGCCCGACCTGGTGCTGCTGGACATCATGCTGCCGGTGATGGATGGCTGGTCCGTACTGAAAAAGATCCGGGAGAGCAGCAAGGTGCCCGTCATCATGCTCACCGCCAAGGGGGAGACCAGCGACAAGGTCTCCGGCCTGGAAATGGGTGCGGACGATTATATTGTCAAGCCCTTTGAGATGAAGGAGGTCCTGGCCCGCATCCACGCGGTGCTCCGCCGCACCGGCCAGGAGGAGGAGCAGGGAGATCAGAAGCTGTCCTTTGATAAGCTGGTCATCAACTTGGACTCCTATGAGCTGCTGGTGGACGGCAAGCGGGTGGATACGCCCCCCAAGGAGCTGGAGCTGCTCTATCATCTGGCCTCTGCGCCCAACCGGGTGTTTACCCGGAACCAGCTGCTGGACGAGGTGTGGGGCTTCGACTACTTCGGCGACAGCCGCACCGTGGACGTGCACATCAAGCGCCTGCGCGAAAAGCTCGAGGGCGTGTCCGACAAGTGGGCGCTCAAGACTGTCTGGGGCGTGGGCTATAAGTTTGAAGCGGAAGAGACGTAAGTGAAAAGCATCTATTTCAAAAACTTCGCCGCGACCGCCGTCATGGTCATGTTCAGCTTTCTCATCCTCGGCACGGCGTTCGTGTTCCTCGGCCGCAGCTATGTCATCAGCGAATACCGCGACAACATGGTCTCCAACGCCGGGGAGGTCAGCCACGCCGCGCAGGCACTCGTGCGCGACGGCGAGCTCTCCAACTGGGACCTGCGTATGGTCATCAGCACCCTTGCACAATCTACCGGTAACCACATCTTCATCACGGACACCGACGGGACGATCGTCTCCTGCTCGTGCCGCAACATCGCCTGCGAGCACCTCGGCCGCACGATCGGCACCGCGTCGATGATCCAGCTGCGCAGCGACGGTAAGCTCAACCTCATCACGAGCCTCGGCGGGTTTTACGCCTCTGCGCACTACGTCGTCGCGCAGCCGATCACCATCGGCGCGGCTGCGCGCGTGGTCGGCTATGTGTTCGTGGCCACGAACAGCGCCACGATCATCGACGGCTGGCGCACGTTCGTGTGGGTGTTTCTCGCCGCGTCCGCAGCCGTGATGATGATCGCGCTGCTGCTCTCGCTCGTGACGAGCAAGCGCATGGCCCAGCCGCTTGACGAGATGGCCGTCGCGGCCAAGAAGTTCGCCCACGGCGACTTCTCCGCCCGCGTCACGGACGACGGACGCACCGACGAGGTCGGCGCGCTCATCTCGGCGTTCAACACCATGGCAGACTCGCTCGAGACGAGCGAGCAGCGCCGAAACGCCTTCATTGCCAACGTCTCGCACGAGCTCAAGACCCCCATGACCACCATCGCCGGCTTTGCCGACGGTATTCTCGACGGCACGATCCCCAAGGATCAGGAGGACAAGTACCTCGCCACCATCGCCGACGAGACGCGCCGGCTCTCGCGTCTCGTGCGCAGCATGCTTGACATGTCGCGCCTCGAGAGCACGGGCGAGGATCTGACGCGCCGGCGCGAGTTTGACATCTCGGAGAAGATCGTCAGCACCATGCTCAGCTTTGAGGCGCGCGCCGACGACAAGCAGCTCGACGTGGACCTCCAGCTGCCCGAGGACTCCATGCAGGTGCTCGCCGACCCCGACGCCATCACGCGCGTGCTCTATAACCTGATGGACAACGCCGTCAAGTTCGCCGCGCCCGGCAGCACGCTGTGTGTTTCGCTCTGGAAGTCGGAGGGCAAGGCCTATATCTCCGTGCGCGACCACGGCGAGACCATTCCGCCGGACGACCTGCCGTTCATCTTCGACCGCTTCCACAAGTCCGACCGCAGCCGCAGCCTCGACCGCGACGGCGTGGGTCTCGGACTGTACCTGGTCAAGAGCATCCTCGACGCGCACGGCGAGGACATCGCCGTCACGAGCCGCGACGGGGTGACGGAGTTCGTGTTCACGCTCACGCTCGCAAAGCCTGCGCCCAAGCCCACCGCCAAGCCCGAGAGCACCGGCCGCCGGGGCGGACGCAAGAGTTCATGATTTGTTCGCGGAATTCATAAAATGTTTGTTTTCCATTCATAAGCAGCACAAAATCACATGCTATCATCAAATCGTTCCTTGGGAGGGACACCACAATGTACGACAATGTCCGCAAACCGGAGTCCGACTGGTATGAGGCCGGCTATACCGCGCCCCGCACCGATACCGCAGGCACCGGCTGCTACGACTCCTACTGGAGCCCGTCGCAGGCCGCCGCGCCGAAGAAAAAGCCCCATCAGGGGCTGAAGATCACGATGATCATCCTCGGCGTGCTCGTACTCATCATCGCGTCCTGCTATGTGTTCGCCGGCCGCGGCCGGGAGGCCATCTCCGGCGACGGTGAGCCGGGCCAGCACGGCAGCGTGACGCTCCCCCGCGAGGACACGGACGATGACACCACTGTCACCGGCAAGAACGAGCTGCCGACCGCGCCGACCGATCCGAGTGTGACCATGACGCTCCAGCCCGCCGGGGGCAGCGTGCTCTCCCTGCAGAGCGTGTATGCCAAGTGCCTGCCGTCCGTTGTCGGCATCCATGCCGACATCAGCCGCAGCGAATACAGCACCGGCACCGGCGTCGTGCTCACGAGCGATGGCTACATCGTCACGAACACGCACGTGCTCGACGGCGCCAAGACCGTCACCGTGACGACCTCGGACGGTACCGAGTACAGCGGCAAGCTCGTCGGCGCGGACGCCGTGAGCGACATCGCCGTGCTCAAGATCGAGGCGCAGGGCCTCACGCCCGCCGAATTCGGCGACTCCAGCTCCCTGCAGGTCGGCGACGACGTCGTGTCCATCGGCAACCCGCTCGGCGAACAGCTGCGCTGGACGATGACCAACGGCATCATCTCCGCCATCAACCGCGACATGGTCTATAACGGGCACAGCATGACGCTCCTGCAGACCAATGCTGCCATCAATGAAGGCAACTCCGGCGGCCCGCTCATCAACATGTATGGGCAGGTGATCGGCATCACGAACATGAAGGCCCTGTCCACGGGTGTGGAGGGCATCGGCTTCGCGATCCCGACGGCGTCCATCCGCCCGATCGTCAATGCGCTGCTCGCTGACGGCCGCGTTTCCGGCCGCGTGAGCATCGGCATCACCGTGGGCGCGGTGTCCTCCGCCGCTTCCGAATACTACGATCTGCCCGAGGGGCTGTATATCAGCGCCGTCGCCGAGGGCTCGGACGCCGAAAAGCAGGGCATCCAGTCCGGCGATATGCTGCTGGCCGTCAACGGTCAGGCCGTGACCACCACCTATGATGTCAGCGCCGTCAAGGACGGGCTGAAGGTGGGCGACACCGTCACGCTGACCATCTACCGCGACGGCAAAACGTTCGACGTCGATGTCAAGCTCGTCGATACGAACGACATCTCTTAATTTGCTAGTTTCTCCCTCCTCATATTCTCCTCTCTATTGAACGAACCCCAGGCGGCTTGCCGTCTGGGGTTTGTTCTATGTTTGGGTAAAAATGATGCTGCTGTGCTGTGAAATTGAGCCGCAGGGGAGCCCGAGGGGGCAAGGCCCGCCTCGGATGAAATTTTTGCATTGCCTCTGGCAATGCCTTCCCCGCAAGGGGAAGGCTTTCCGGATCCGGACCTTCCGGCGTCCACGGTGATGCACTGCACCCCGTCACGCCAACGCAGCCGTGAAGCAGTGCCACTCCTCAAGCGTGTCGTGCGCCGTGACGGTGAAGCCCGCGCGCGTGAGCGCGGCGGCCACCTCGTCCTCGCGCCCGTCGATGATGCCCGAGCACACGAACGTGCCGCCCGGGGTGAGAAACGCCGGAACCAGCGCGGCCAGCGGGATGATGACGTCGGCCACGATGTTTGCCAGCACAAGATCATACCCCGTGCCGAGACGGCGGCGCAGGCCGGCGTCGGCGAGAATATCGCCCGCGCAGACGGTGAACCTGTCCTCATAAAAGCCGTTGAGCGCGGCGTTGGCCGCCGCGA
>ERZ780144.2231-NODE-2231-length-17540-cov-3.689562_pt1 | contig 17540 bp, 10 predicted proteins | sample MGYA00511380_ERZ780144 | MGnify/ENA primary metagenome ERZ780144 (study PRJEB29588, sample SAMEA1965858) | human gut metagenome | biome: human gut; feature: human-associated habitat; material: faeces | place: Denmark | collected 2008/2010 ... | reverse complement strand
TATTGGCTGGATTCGAATAAATGAAACAAACGTTAATTATCCGCTGCTTCAGGCAGAAGATGATGATACCTATATGAATACGGATGCCGAAGGCAAATATTCTTTAAGTGGTTCCATATTTTTACACTGTGCAAACAAACCGGATTTTTCCGATTTTAATAATATGATATATGGACACCATATGGAAAAACACATGATGTTTGGAGATGTGGGGCTATTCGCAGATAAGGAGTATTTTGACGAACATCCATACGGAAATCTTTTTTTTGATGGAAAAGATCATGGAATTGAATTTTATGCATTGATCCAGGCAGATGCTTATAATGAACGGCTGTTCAGTGTCAGTTCAGAGGAACCGGAAGCAAAACAGGCGTATCTGCAGGAAATATCAGACAATGCTTTACATAAAAGAAACTTTGAACTTACGGAAAATGACCATTTGGTTCTTCTGATAACATGTACCTCAGACATGACAAATGGAAGAAATATATTAGTAGGAAGGCTTACGGATCAGGTCTATCCTGAGAAAGAGAAAGCCAAGAATCTGGGAACTGGAATTGATAAATTAAAAGAAAAGATGATTCAGGTGCCGATTATCTACTGGATACTTTTGCTAATTATCGTTCTATTGCTGATAGATAGAAAATTAAAGAAGAAGGGAAAGAAAAAACATGAAAATCCTTGATTTAAAAAAAGTAACTATCATATTGGTGACTATGCTCCTTTTTCTGAGCATGCAGATATCAGTGTTTGCATCTGATAACTGTACTGTAGTAAAAATTCCAGTGAAACAGCTCTTTGACAGTGAAGTGGAAGGTATTGCAGATGAATTCTCTTATATTATGACAACCGATCAAAGCGATGCCCCGATGCCCGCGGGAGGCCGCAACATGCAGTATTCCTGGACAATGAAAAAGAATGCAGCTACTGAGATTACGCTGAATGTGAAGACAGCAGGACAGTATCACTATACCCTTTGTCAGACAACTGAGAAAAAAGATAATTACAAATATGATCAAAATAAATACCATGTAACTGTTGAGGCTTACTATAATGAATCAAATCAATTAAAAGTTGTTACGATTGTAGCTAATGAGAAGGGGGAGAAAATAGAAACGATCTCTTTTAAGAACAGTTATATGGGAGAAGAAAAGCCGAATCCAACACAGCCCTCAAATCCGTTACAACCATCTAGACCGTCCCATTCAGATGGATCAGGAAAACCCAATAGCGTAAAGACCGGAGATGACAGTCCTGTTATGGGATATTTCTTATTGTTGTTTGGGTCGCTGATTTGTCTAAGCATTTTAACATATGAAAGCCAGAGAAGAAATAAGAGAGAATCACAAGATGAGGCATAATATATGGAAAAAATACTTGAAAATCATCTGTTCTTGGATTTTGATTTTTTCTATATGTGGTTTATCATTAAATGTAACCGAAGCATCTGGTGCCGGTGTGGAAATGGAAAGGGAATCACAGGAGACGGTGGACTTTATCAGTGACATTGAAAATCAGGAGACAGAACCGGAAATTTTGGCAGATGACGAACAACTCTCAGAGAGTGAACAAATAGTGGAATCAGAAAAGGAACCGGAAAATCCGGTTGAAATAGAGGATTCCTCAGACCAGATAACAGATCTGGATGCACCGGAACAAATGTCTGTACAGAGTCTGGAGGAAGAATTACTGGCGGTTGCCGAGAATGGAGAAGAAGCCTCAACAGATAGAGTAGCGTATGTAGATGTCAATGGAAACCCAATTGCAGAAGCACCTTCTGTCATTAAATTTGGAGCAATTGCGGATCATAAAGAGCTATCTATAGAAGGTAGACATGGCCTGATGATTTTGATGTTTTTTGTTCTTGCGGTCAGCATGGTTGGTTTGGTATTCTTTAAAGGAATAAATAAGAAGAACTGAAAAAGCTGATAATGAGATAAAGAGGAAAGGTTATACAATATCCCGAATTTACTAGACTTGAGGCGATAAAAGATGAAGCGCAAGGATAATAATTCGGGATTTTTCCTGTTTTGGAGAGGAGCGATTATGCAATTAAAAATTACAACGGATTATGCGATCAGAATTGTATATTATCTGGCTTGTCGTGGTGAAGTAATCACTGCGTCTGAGTTAGCTTATGAATTAAAGATTCCAGAAAGCTATATTCCAAAGATCACAAAAAAATTAAAAGAAGCGAATATAATTACAGCCTGCGAAGGAATAAAAGGTGGGTATTCACTTGTGAAAAAAACAGAAGATATTTCTCTGTTTGACATAATATCTTCCACGGAAGTAACCATGAAATTAAATCGTTGTTTAGAAGAAGATGGGTTTTGTTCCAGAAATGCAACAGAGCATTGTAAAGTTCATAAAATATTGCTGGATGTGCAGCAAACTTATGACAATCTACTAAAGGGCATAAAGGTCTCGGAGATTATAAAACCAGATGCCGATGAGTTATCAGAATAGCTAAGAAAAACAAACTAGAGAATACGAAAAACAATTATAGAAATGACTCCCCAAATATATTAAAATAGATATAGCCTAATAAGGTGAAATAAAGATGAATCAATTCAATTGTAAAAGGAAAGGAGTACAAATGGGGTATACAGTAAAGGACTTGCTTGAATCAAACAAATTCCCGGAAATGCAGCTGATAAGTGATGATTCCGGAATTGATCGTGAAATTAAAGGAGTCCGAATCATTGAAGTGGCAGATATGGAAAAATTTCTGGGGGGGGTGAACTGCTCCTGACGAGTATGAGAGCCTATGAAGCCACAGAGGAAGATGCTTTTTTGTATCATTTAAAAGAATTTGATAAAAAGCAGATAAGTGGATTTATAGTAAAGTGCTGTCAGAGAACGGAACACCTGAAAAGATTGTTTGATATTTTAATGGAATTTTCGCAGGAACATCATTTATCTGTGATAGAAATTCCTGAGAATCGGTATTTTTGGGAAATTATTAAGTATATAGTACTTCAGTTATGTGATATAGAAACTGCAAAACTGAAATATTTTAAGATGACACATGATAATTTGAGTAATATTTTACTGAACGTGATAGATTCAAGGGAATCCATAGAGAGAATTCTTTTCTTGATCAGTACCATGCTCGGGAATCCGGTCGGTTTATATAACGCAGATGGAACTTGCTTTTTTCCAAGTAATTCGGAAACACAGGATTTTAGAATGGAAAAAAATATTACGGAATATAAGCCTGAAATTATAACAAGATATCAATATTTGTGTCAAAAAAGAAAAAATACTAAGTATGTTGAATACATTATAAAACTCGATATTTTTAAAAGGCAGGAAATGTATTTTGTTGTTTCAGAACAGAATGAACCATTAAGGGAATTGGATTTTGTCGCATTAGAGAATATTATCATTACATTACAATTTAGTTTGATCAGACATGTAATGGAAGAGAATCTTGAAAAACGATATCTAAGAGATTTGGAATATCGTTTGCTGAATGGTTCTCTGTCAAATGATGAAGAAAATGAAGTTGCAGGTATGCTTGGCCTTAATGATGCAGAGATATATCGGGTTGTAACTTTCCGTATGGATACAATGAAGAATATGGAAAAATTTACCAATGCCCAGATAAAAGAAATAGAATTGGTCGAAAACGAAATTATACGTTATTTACCGAGGGAACATATTTTTTCGCAAACCAACCAGATTGTATATATCCACAGAGAAACGGAACAGGAAACAGGATTGGAGTTTCGTAAAAAACTGGAGAAACTGCAGCAAACGATACAAGAATTTCTAGTTAATAAGGGAGTTGAAATAGATTTTCTGATTGGTATAGGTAAAACTGTCACAGGATACCATGAATTGAAGGAGTCTTTTAAATCTTCTAAAATTGCACTTAAATATATTAAAGTTATTAGACGAATAATCGGAGACGAGGATAAGTCAGTTATAGATAGTACAAAGATAGGATTCTTTTATCATGTAATGGAAAAGATGAAAGATATAAATCAGTTGCAGGCGTTTATACCGGAGTCATTGAATAAACTTCGCCAGTACGATATTCAGAAAAATGGAGAGCTGGTTGATACATTGGAGTGTTATCTGAATGTCAACCAAAGCTTAAAAAAGACTTCTGAATTAATGTTTATTCATTATCGAACTGCCTCATATCGTTTGCAGAAAATAATAGAAATAACGAATATAGATTTTAATAATGTAGCAGAAGTGCTTAGTGTTCGAAATGGATTGATAGCACTTCGAGCTTTTGAAGTAATGTAGAATTTTTATGGAGTTTTCAGAGAGGCAAAGATGAGATTCATAATATTAAAAATATTGAAATTGTTATAAAAGATAACGAATCACATGGTTAGTGTGGTTCGTTTTTTTGCATATTAGTCTTAAATGGAACACTTCGAACAAAAAAACGTGAAAAATTTTTCCTTCATTGAACATTATATTTATGAGTTTAATAGCGTATAATATCGTACCTGATAAGATACTTGATAAGAAAGATTATCAGCGAAAAATATTGAAGATATCAAATTTTGATATTTTTTTTGATATAAACTAAGACCTCGCAGGGTTTAGATTAGAGGGATAACGATGCAACTGAAAAATTCGACAGATTACGCAATTAGAATTGTATGTTACTTAGCAGCACAAGAACGGATGGTATCTACATCAGAATTGTCGCAGAAAATATGAACCTGAAGAAGCAATACGGATGATTTCAAATGGCGAATGTGAGGCGTTTTCCACAAAAATGATCCAGTGCTTGACGGCGGCAGTTATCCAGCCAGAGTGGTTAAAAGTAACAAAAAGTTAACCATGACAGAAGATTTGAGGCGATTTTTATGAATAAGAAATTGAGTGTTTTAAGGCGAATTACAGCAATCGTTCTATGTGTTACATTATTATCTTCGCAAGTCGTAGTTGCGAATGATGAAGATTCAGAAAGAATGGATGTGCAGACCAATAGTGAAATTACAGATATATCGGAGCAGGATGGTTTCAGCAGTGATACATCTGAAACATCTGATATCACAGAAAGTGATATTCCTGATTCTTTTGAAGGCGAATCAGAGCCAAATACAGATATTAGTTCTGAGGTGACAGAAAAATTCGACAATTCTGAAGATCAGGGATTTACAGATGAAGAAGAAACAATTATGGATGACGAAAACACATCGGACACATTGGAAGAAGTAAATCTAGATTATGTAGATGGAAAAATATGTATCTACAATTACCAGCAACTTCTGCAAATCGGTACAGGAACACAGATGTTTTCCGGAGACAAAGATGGAAATGTTGGTGAAGGGGATAAGGTTCTTGCAGATGGTGCAGAACTTACCTATGCGGCGGATGCTTCCTATTGTCTGATGAATGATATTCCAATCGATAACGAAAATATCTGGAACTTCCCATCTGATTTTACAGGCAGCATCACTTCATCATCTGAGCACACTGACAATATGGTATATGATTCAGCGACAGATACGATTTATGTGTATAACCGCTACCAGCTGGCACTGATGCAGGAAGAAGACTCAGACAGCGAACCCGTAATGAGTGAGGATTATATTGCTGAAAAGGTTGGAATGGGACAGGTTTTCACTTTGGAAGATGGTTCGTATCTTACTTACAGCAAAACACATAATTATGTGCTTGCTTCTTCTTTTACAACAGAAACACCGGAGCTTCTCGCCAACAAGGCCGGTACAGAGGAGACAACTCAGAATATTTCAAACGTATATCCATCGGATTATGAGGGAAGAAACTATTTCGGTCAGGTAGTAAAAAAGATTGGTGATAAAGATTATATCCTGATTGGTAATGAAGCACAGCTTCGGGCGATCGGAACAGATAAGCCTGTGACGGAGCCAATCTGGCGGGTATATGAAACAAGAAAAAGAGCGGGAATACTAGGAGAGGATACAAAGTGGAAACCGGCAGCGGATACAGGAACATACAAAACGGAACTGTATTATCCAGGTGATGCGGACATTGTAAAGTTTGATGGTACATATAACTGGTCCGGCAGAGAATTGTATGAAATAAAAAAAGGTGATCATAAGCTGGGAGAAACAGAATATCTGGATAATTCATCCTTGGATATAGCTGGCACAACAGCTACAAAGCGTTATGTATATGTGAGCAGTACGATTCAGGAGTCAGCCGATATGACGGTAACTGCGACAGACAGTACTGCCAGTGCTTCCGAAGCGGCATCTGTTGAAGCAGGTGCAACTGTAAAAGACAGAGATTTGATTGATATGACTCCGGCAGAAAGTGAGGAAGTAGCTGAGCCAGAAAGTGATGATATAGATGCTTTTACAAGTGATGGTGACGAAAGTGATTTTACTGATGATACAACTCCGGAAAGTATAACGGTTGACGAGAATAAAACTTACATCCTTACCTATGATACATCCAAAAGTAGCAATACCAATATTGCAGGATCTGGATATAAATACAGTAAGGATGCGAATTACATCATCTTTCGTGATATTGATCTTTCCAAAGAGGGGACAAATTCTAATGGAGAAGATGATGATTGGAATCCTATTGACAATTATCAGGGAAACATGGAAGGCCGAAAGGGAATGGTTGAAGGTCAGAGTATAACCATCAGCCATATCAACATTTCACAGGCTAATGCAGTCAATCAGGACAATCAGGCAGAATATGGTATTGGATTTTTCAGAAATCTGACAACGTCATATTCTACATCCCTTACAATATCTCAAAATCCAATCACTGTGAAAAATATTACCCTTTCTGATGTGACGGTTTCTACTACTACAACAAAAGTTAAACAGAATATCAGTTTGATTGGAGGTGTGCTGAATCTCCTGCTTGGAAATTTAAGTGGACTGAAACCGGATCCGCAATCTCTGGCAACAGGTGGCTTTGCTGGCGTTGTAAAAGGAAATATCCAGATTGAAAACTGCAATGTGGAAAATTTACATGGAGTTTCCAATGCAAATGACCGAACCGGTGGTTTCGCAGGTTATGTCAGTGGTATGACACAGTACGACCTCATATCAAATGGATTAGGAGGTCTGGTTACTACTTTAACCAAAATTCTGAATCTGATTCCTCTGCTTGGAGCCGGTGATTTGCTGACTCTCCTTTTAAATGGAGGATTACTCAGTGTAAAAAATCTTATTCCGATAGGCTATGTCAATCCAAGTATCCAGAATTGTTCTGTAAGCGGTGACACTTCTGTTACAGGTCAGAAGAGTACCGGTGGATTCGCCGGGGAAGCCATCGGTGCAGTGATGAAAAACTGTTCCGTAGGCGGGAGTACAACAGTGTCTGGAAATGACTGTTCCGGTGGATTTGTGGGACGTTCTGCGAATGCAGTCGTAGCAGGTGCATTAAGCAGCCTTGGTATTGAAGTAATGGGAAATTTCCCGGTCAATACAGTTATGCTGAACTGTAGAATCGACGGAGCGGTAAACGTATCTGCACAGGGACCCAAATCTAAACCATCTAAAGAAAGTGGTTATGCAGGCGGATTTATAGGAGAAATGCGAAATAGTTATGCGGTGGACTGCAGTATTTCCTCTCTTGGCACTGTATCTGGAAAAGATTATACCGGAGGATTTGCCGGTATAGCAACTCTTGGTGATGTAGCGGATATTGATGAAAGCCAGGGACTTCTGGTAATTGTAAAGGATCTTCTTACAGGGTTGTTAAATGGTAAATTTACCAACATGGATCTTCTGAATCTTGTGGGACTTCGACCTTCTGTTATAAGCGGATGCACCATCGCAGGAGATAATATTTCTGTAACAGCAAACGGTAAAAATGCCGGTGGACTTGTGGGATATGCAGGTGCTGTCCAGATTTCCAATACTTTAGAACTTACAGACGATTCAAAATCAACTACTAAAGCCATCCAGCGAATGCTTAATAAGACTGGCGTTACCTATGAATTTGCAGACCGTGTGAATCAAATCAATGCAGTTTCCTCTATGAAGGTTTCAGCAACAGAGAATGCAGGAGGAATCTTAGGCTATGCGAAAATGACCAGTGTCGGTGATGTCCTTGGTGGAACAGTTACAGCAGCGGATTACATGCGTTTTGAATGTAAAGACTGTTCCGTAAATGGAGGCTCTTCCGGTCTTACTGTTACTGCGTCAGATCAGGATAATGGTCGTGCTGGGGGTGCTATCGGTTATGGAACAGGTGGAGAAGTAAGGAAAACATCCGTCATAAATCTGAATTCTGTAACGGCTGGAAAGTGTGCAGGAGGCTTTGCCGGATATTTCGGAAGTGGTACTCTTGCTAATGTTGGTGGTATTAAACTTCTTGGATTACCGCTTTTGAAAATTGACAGCCTTCTTTCTGTAGGGCAGATGATTGAGACGTTTACAGTTGACAGCACTGTTTCAGGTGTTTCGTCAGGATATAGTGTGTCTACTGGCAATGAGAAAGGTTACAGCGGTGGCTTTATTGGAGAATGTATTAGTGGACGAGCAAGGGACACAAAGATCAGCAACCTGAAAACGGTTACTGCAGCTGCAACATCCGGAAAAGCCGGAGGCTTTGCAGGTTTTGCCAAAGCAGGAGATGCATTAAGTGCAGGAGATTCCACTACATCAAAACTGACAGGAATTGAATTAGAAAATCTGCTTGGAGTTGTCAGTGCCCTGAGACCGGAGTTCAATAATACTTCCATTGCCTATGTTTCAAATGGAAATGATCCTCAGGTATCCGCTGATATGGCGGGCGGTTTTGTGGGTGACGGACAGGCAGTAGATATCAACTATGGAAACAACAATTCCGGATTCAAGGCAGACACTGATACAAATTCATCTTCGAATGAATCTACAGGTGAAAAGAATAGTGAAGAAACAGATTTCATTTCAGCAGATACGAATAGTGAAGATGAAACAGCCGAAGGTGAGACTGGTGCGATTGCAACAACAAAGATTACCGGACTTTCCTATATAAAGGGAACCAGCTATGCCGGTGGTTTTGCAGGAAGGCTGATGCCTGGTGATGTGGCACAGACAGGTTCTATTAAGTTACTGGGACTCTTAAATGTAACGCAGCTTCTCAGTGTTATGGATGTGGCTTATCCGAGAATTTCCGATTCTTCTATTGAGGGAAACAACTTAGTTGTAACAGCATCCGGAAAAAATGATGATGTGGCGCTTGGAGATGCCGGAGGATATATCGGTAATGGAAAAGCAGTCATGGTTAAGAACTCTGATGTGACCAATGTAAAAAAAGTCACAGCACCGTATCATGCCGGTGGCTATATCGGAATCATGCGTTCCGGAAGTGCAGCGGAGGCAGGAGATGCCACAGGAGATCTTTTGAACAGTGTCCTTGGTAAGATTCTGAGTCTGAAAGAGTTGGCGAGTGTCTTGCAGGCTGCATCCAGTAAGATTACAAACTGCAAGGTAAGCGGTATTAAAAAAGAAAACGAAGGACTGACTGTCATAGCTGACAGAGGATCTGATAACGCAGAAGGCTATGCAGGTGGATTCGTTGGAGAGATGCAGAGCGGTCATGTAGATAATTCAGCAAATGCTGTTGATTCCGGAAAAGGCACGGCAGTGGAAAATCTTCTGAAAGTAGAAGGACTTCGTTATGCCGGAGGATTCGGAGGTCTTGTAAAAGCTGGAGCAGTTGCAGAGATTGGAGCTAAATCATCAATTCTTACAAAAGTAGTTGATCTGACAGGATTACTTTCCCTGGTTAATGCTTTTGTTCCGGTGATCAGTAATGCCAGTGTTAATTCTGTAGAAAAAGGGTTTACCGTTACCGTTACAGGTACTCTTGAAAAAGACAGCACTAACGATCAGGATACCGGAAGTGCCGGAGGCTTTATTGGCTGCGGAACCGGTGTACAGATCAGCAATTCTGATGTAAATAAACTGCAGCATACCCCTGTCAGCGAGCCAAAGAATCTGCAGCAGGAAGATGGCAGCAGTTATTACGGAACTGGAAGTAAGTATGCGGTAAGTGGTTACCGCTATGCAGGCGGCTATATTGGGAAAGCTGCTATGGGAAGTACGGCGGCTATCGGAGGCGCAAGCGTTTTGGATAAGGTGCTTTCTGCCTCAAATCTGTTATCAGCGTTGACCGTAGTTGCATCTATCATAGAAAGTTCAGATGTTTACGGAGCAACAGGCGGATTTAATGTTCTTGCAACAGATGGAGACGGTGATACCGGAAAAGCCGGTGGATATGCAGGAGAACTTCTTGGAGTTCAGATTCAGAATAGTAATTCTTATAATTTTGCACATATCATAGGGCGTGAAAGTGCCGGTGGATATGTTGGAACTATGGAGCCGGGGAATGCGGCAGATGTGGTAGATGGATTAAGTGCTCTTGGAGGACTGATCAAGGCAGATAATCTTCTTGGCGTTTTACAGGCATTTGTTCCTGTAATCAAAAACAGCGAAACAACCAGTATTCCATGTGGAGGTGCTGTGAGGGCTCAGGCTGAGAGTGATGACGGCATTTACCGTGGGCTTGCCGGAGGCTATGCAGGTTACAACTACGGTGGTCAGATCTGGGGAAATAATACGGATAAGTGGAAAGGCTCTGAATACACAGGAGCCGTAAGGGAATGTGCAGCCTATCGTATCCGATCCGTATATGGAACGGAATATGCCGGAGGCTATACAGGACTGATGCGGTGTGCGAATGTTGCAGATACAGGAAGTCTGAAGGTTTTATTTGGTCTTATTAAACTGAGTAATCCGCTGACGCTTCTTCAGGCGGTATATCCGACAGAAAAGAATACAGCTGTCTACGGACCGCTTCGTGGACTGGATACGGATACCTGGAATAAGTGGGTTGGTGCTGTCGGCTCTTACGGAAGTTACGGTAATCTATTACAGGCACTTGGTAAAGTTAATGATCAGAATCGGTTAAATGAGATCATTTCTCAGTATGCATACGGATACGCAGTCACAGCAGGAAGGAGCATTCTGGCAAATAAAGCAACACAGGGCGGTTCTGCCGGAGGCTATGTAGGACGGATGGAAGGTGGTACCGTTACAAATGGAACTGCAACAGATCTTCAGTTAGCAGAGGCTTATAGAAGCAGTGGTGGTTTTGCTGGTGAGATGCTTACCGGTTCTGTGGCAAACACAGGTGATGTTTCATTGGCAGGTCTTAAGATTATCGGTGCCGACAGTCTGGCAGCATTAAAAACCTTTGTTCCGGTTGTAAAACAGTCCCATGTGAAAGGCTATCGTTCCGGAGCAAGGATTAAAGCAACCGGTATTGCAGACAAAGACCCGGCAGGATTTGCCGGAGGTTATGTGGGAAGGATGATCGGTGGACAAATCTGGGGAGATGGAACCAACTCCTGCAGTATCACAAATTTAAGGCGTGTAGATGGAACTTCCTATGTAGGCGGTTTTGCCGGAAAAGTAGATCCAGGCAGTGTGGCAGCTATTGATACAGCTACAAAGCAGGGACTTTTGAATAAGCTTCTGGATGTTCTTATGGTAAATGCTCCGGCAGAGCTGATCAAGGTTCTGAATGCCACCGTTTCCACCATCCGCTGTGCATCTGTTTCAGCCTGGGATGACTGGGGCGTGATCGTAAACGGAACCTATCAAAATGGAAGCAATACCGGGTACGCAAAAGCAGCAGGAGGATTTGCAGGAAGTCTCTGTGGAGCGGTCCTTGGCGAGAAGGATAAGCCGGGAAGCGAAATCCGTGCAGACAAGATCCGTTCCGTAGTGGCCGGTGAATATGCCGGTGGATGCTTCGGTATTGCGGATGTTTCCGGTGCCGCAAATATTAGTGCCAATGGTGAGACCTCTGTCTTACAGTATCTTTTAAAGCTTGGAAAAACCGATGTGTTGGATGCGTTTAGAAGCTATATATATTACGGAAATGTCACAGGCAGTCTCGATGCAGGGCTTGGCGTCAGTGCTAACACAGCAACAGATGCAGGACAGAATAATCAGGTTACATACAGCGGAACAGCTGGCGGATTTGGTGGTTCACTGTTAAATGGATCTGTCAAAAACAGCAGCGTAACAGGATTAAATTATGTAACTGGACTGAACAGCGTAGGTGGCTTTGTAGGATACTCCGGAAAAAGCGGAGTTGTGAAAATGGAGAAGCTGGATGTGCTGGGAAATAATACCGGACAGCTTCTGGGCGGTGCCCTCGGCGTTCTGGATATTTTTGGTTCCCACATTGATGACAGCAGTGTGACAGGCATACCTGGAGGTTATACCGTTCAGAGTAAAGACGGAAAGGAGCAGATCGCCGGAGGATTTATCGGCTATGCAAATCTTGCCAGAATGTCAGGCTGTAATGCCGGAGATGCCCAAAATCAGGAAAATAGCCTGAAACAGGTAGCATCAGGCGGAACAGCAGGAGGCTTTGCCGGAAGAACAAGCTTTGCCTATCTTGCAGATGTAAAACTGGATTCCACAGTAGTCGACGCTTTGCTCGTAGTCCTGAATAACCTTGTAAAGGCATTGTATCTGGATAAGATTCAGGATTCCAATCTTTTGCATATTAATCTTGGAATTGTGAAGGTTGATGCACTGTACGATGGAAATCTCATCCATGTGAATCTGCTTGGACTGGATATTTCCGTTGGGCTGTCTAAAAAGTCTGATGATAATAATCAGCAGACAGATTTTGCAATCATTAAGATCGGAGATTCCTCTATTAAGCTTCCATGTGACAAAAACGGAATCATAACGAAAGATAATGATGTAAAGTCCAACATCAGTGTCAACCTGATTAAGGCAAACAGGACAAAAATTACAGACAGCAATGTATATGGAATCAGTACGGGATACGATGTCTATGCCGGCGGTGCCGGAAATGATGCAGACGGTACTGCAACAGATGGACGAAGCGGAGGCTTTGTAGGATATAACGACGAAGGACTGCTGAAAAATAACAACATGTATTACTGCGACGTGGTCCGTGGAACATCTAAGCTGGTGGGACCATTCAGCGGAAAAAGTGATCTGAACTCTGCATATGACTTTAATACAAAAGCAGGTGTAGAAGGTGAGAATAACAATTACCGTATTTACCGAAAACCGGTGATCACTTTTGATGAGATTAAAAAGAATTCCAAACTCCTGACAGATACGTTCAGTCAGGAAAATGGATGGAGTATCTTCTCGGTAAAACATGTAGTGCAGGTAGATGAGTATAACACCTTGCAGAATGCAGTTATGGCAACAAAAGATTCTTTTGAAACAGCAGATCTGAATGCTTATGTATCAGATGCAAAAGCCGTTCTGATGTCAGATACCAAAACGACAGTCAATACAGAAGATAGCACATCACCGGAACCATCAGATGCACAGGATCCATGTGATGAATATGTAAATCTGACCATTAATAAGGTATGGAAAGATTTTCGGAATATGGATGGTATCAGACCTGATTCCATTACGGTCAAGATTTCCAGAAGCTGGACAGATGCAGATGGAACGGAACATACAGAAGTTGTGCCGGGATATGAAAACTATGTAATAACAGGCGATATCTCAAAATCCACATGGCAGGAAATTATTAAGTCAGAAAAACCGGATAAGCTGCTCTCGGCCTATATAAAAGATGCTAACGAAATTCCGCATTATTATAAATATTTTATTACCGAAAAGGAAATAGAAGGATATACAACTACAATCGAAACCTCTAAAGATGGATTTACCTTCACGATTATCAACCGGCATTTTGCACTGCTTCCGGATACCGGCGGCGAGGGCATTATGATGTTTATCATAGCAGGTGGCCTGTTGTTAGCGTTCCTGCTTTATACCGGACGCAGAAGGAAACGGAAACAGACGATGTAGGAAAGGGGGAGCAGGGTCATGAGAGAGATATGGCTGCGTGGGGAACTTCCACCGTAAAGGCTGAAAGAATCCCCAGCAAACCAATAAAAAATCAAAAGAAAGTGAGAAGAGGAACATGAAGAAATTAGTATCAAGATTTATGGCAGTTCTGATGGCAATGACCATGATACTGTCCATGAGCATGACTGCATTTGCAGCAGATGCTCCAAAAGGAACCCTGACAGTCAACAATACAGTGGCAGGAAAGACTCTGGATCTGTATCAGATTTTTACAGCAACAAAAAGTGGCGAGAATGTAGCATATACACTGAACAGTGCATATGAAGGATTTTTTAAGAATAATACTAGAATTCCAGGATCTGAAGATTTAACAGGTGAAGCTTTAAGTGACGCGGCATATAACTATGTTAAAACACAGGTCGGACCAGATGGAAGTAATGGTGCAGAATTTGCAAAAGCGATCCTGGGCTGGATTCTTGAGAATAATACTACTGTAGCTGCTACTCATACAAATGCAACTACAACCGCTGATGCTACGGTAATTAATAACCTGGATTATGGATACTATGTAGTTTATCCATTAGGTGCAACAGATACATCTACAGCACCTGGAAATGAAAAAGTAAAATCTGTAGCCTCTTTAGTTAGCGTTACAGGTATTGATGCTACAGTTAACATGAAGAGTAATTACCCGACAGTAGACAAGAAAATCATTCCGGCACAGAGTGGAAGCGGAATTACAATTGGTGCTATTGTGAATGGTAACTGGGAAGGCAATCACCAGATGGAATTAGATGACGAAAATGAGTCTGAGGATACCATCGCACCACATGGCGCAACAGATGAAAAGAAAGTCGGAGATTTTGGAATTGGCGATACCGTCACTTACCAGCTGACTTCTAAAGTGCCGGATATGACAGGATATAATTCTTATACTTTTAAATTTAGCGATACTTTGTCCAAAGGACTGGACTTAAAAGAAGTACTGTCTGTAAAAGTTGGAAATACAACAGTTACAGCTAAAAGTACAGGAGCAAATACATATGCACTTGCATATGACAAATCTAACCGTACTTTAACAGTTACCTTAAATGATTTCTATAATTCCTATAAGAATCGTACAGGCGATACAATCACAGTTGTTTACACTGCAACCTTAAACAGAGATGCTGTAATCGGTATGAATCCAAATACCAACAAGGCGGTCGTTGAGTACAGTAATGATCCGAAGTCAGATGGAACAGGTAAATCTGAGCCAAGCATCGTAGATGTACATACCTTTGATTTCACAATCTTCAAATATTATTTAAAAGATGAGACTCAGACTGGACTGGCAAATGCAGAATTCGAGCTTTATAAAGCAAACGAAGCTGGCGATGCAGCAGATACAAATGCAAAGATTAATATTGTAGACGAAGGAAACGGCGTATACCGTCAGGCAACAGCTGATGAAGCTAAAGCAACAGACTTTACTTCTGCAAAAATTGTATCTGATGCTGATGGTAAAGTTCTTGTAAAAGGTCTTGATGCCGGAACTTACTACTTAAGAGAGACAAAAGCTCCAGAAGGATACAATAAACTTCTCAGTGACATCAAAGTTGAGATCAAACCGGTATATGATGAAACAACTGGCAAACTGACAAGCTATTCAGTTGATTACACATACAATGGAAAGACTACAAATGGTGCTGCAATCACAAATAAAACTGATTCCCCAGAAGTAGCTGTAGAAAACAAAACAGGTGCACAGCTTCCATCTACTGGTAGCAAGGGTGCCCTTATGGTAACACTGGCTGGTATCGTTCTTTTCGGTGCATTAACAGCAAGCAAAGCTTTTGGCAAAAAGAAAGCAAACAACTAAGGCGTTCTGAAGTTTAAGAATGGACAAAAAGACAGTTCATCTTCCCGGTATTGTACCGGGAGGATGTCTGCTTTTTCTGAAATGTCCAGTGTGGACTGGGTATTTCAGAAGAAACAGACGAAAAGGTGAAAGGTATTATGAAGAAAGTAGTGAAAATACTAAGAGGAATCGGATATCTGGCGGCATTTTCTTTAATCCTGTATCCGGTAGTGAGCAATTACATCAATCAGATGAACAGCACAACGATTGCTACAGATTATGAACAGGAAGTTTCTCATTTGTCGGAAGAACAGGAGAATGCAATGATCGAACAGGCACAGGAATATAACGAAAGCCTGATCGGAATTGGTTCCATAGCAGATCCATTTTCAGAAAGCAATGAAAATCAGACAGAAAATGATGTGTATAACAATCTTTTGAAAATTGATGATACCGGAATGATGGGGTATATTGATATTCCAAAACTTGATGTTGTCCTTCCGGTTTATCATGGAACATCCGAAAAAGTACTGCAGTCAGGTGTAGGTCATCTGAAAAACACCTCGCTTCCGGTAGGCGGTGAGAGCTGTCATGCAGTATTATCCGGACACCGTGGACTTGCAAATGCCAAGATATTCACCGATCTGAACAAGATGGAGGTTGGAGATGTATTTTATATTAAAGTTCTTCATCATACCTTTGCCTATCAGGTAGATCAGATTCTGACAGTATTGCCATCCGATACAGATGCTTTACAGATTGAAAAAGGCAAGGATTATGTAACACTGGTCACATGCACTCCTTATGCAGTTAACACGCACAGACTGCTTGTACGTGGCACTAGAATTCCGTATGAAGAGGCACAGAAGATAGATGAGGAAGTTGGCCTCCAGTGTACAATCCCATTCAATTTGATTCTATTGATTGCTGGAATTGTTGCTTTCATCATCATATGGGTGAGCATTAAGTTACATAAACGCAGGAAGGAGAAAAAACATGAGCAGAATAATTAAACGTAAGCGAATATATATGTGTATGGCCAGTGTGATGTGTATGCTTTTACTCCTCATTCCGTTACCTGTGTCTGCTAATAATCAGGGAAGCATATTATTAAAAGCTACTGTTGAAGATGAAGCTGCAGTATATAATCTAAGCAATACTGAATTTACGATGTATCAGGTTGGAACATATAAAAATAATTCATGGGCATTAGTGAGTGAGTTTGCAAAGTCTGGAGTCATATTTGATTTTGATGATTCTTCCGCTCAGGCAGAAGCTGCAAAAAAACTGGAAAAATATGTACAGGATAACAGCATCAGAGGAATATCTGGAAAGACCAATTCAGACGGAGAAGTTATGTACAGAGATCTGGAAAAAGGAGTGTATCTTTTTGTCCAGACACAAAAAACACAAATTAGCAATCAAGTATATCAAAGCGAACCTTTTATCATAACAGTTCCAGGTAATTATGATGGTCAGATAATTTGGAATGTAACGGCAGAACCTAAATTTAAAAATGAATCGATACCACCAATTACCACGAATACGCCACCAGTTTCAGAAGAACCATCGGGTGATAATAGCAGTCGCACTCCAAATGTAAAAACTGGAGACGATACGAATGTAATCATGTGGCTTTCCTTAATGGGAATATCCTTAGTCATATTTAGTATTTGTAAAAGAAAAGTCCATAAATAATATGAGAAGATCGGGAAATTCCGGTCTTTTCGTTTCGTTATATAACTGGCATAACCCAAAAACAAATACCTCCGGAGGTGCACCGTATGGCGTCACCTGGGAGAAAATGGGTTTTAAACCATGGGAAGATTTGGAAGAAAATGAGTGAGTTGTCAGTGCAATCTTATTTATCTCTTGTGACAGAAACAGGTTCCCGTTTT